>JADMIO011210337.1_pt1 | contig 31918 bp, 14 predicted proteins | sample 8958161 | NCBI WGS metagenome assembly JADMIO01 (sample SAMN16585339, study PRJNA669376) | soil metagenome | isolation source: Crop rotation soil | place: USA: Cullars Rotation, Alabama | collected 2011
GGCGGGGTGCGCGTCCTGATGCGCACCCCGCCGTTCATTTCCCCGAGGCCGCGGCGCCCGGGCCGCCCGGAGGGCCGTCGGATAATCGCAGCTTCCTGGCCGGGTCTTTCGTGCTGAAGCCGAGAACGAAGACCAGCAATCCCGCCGCAATGCCAATCTCCGTGTTGAGCATCATCGCCGACGTGTTCGGCCTGCGGCTGAGGGCCGCGAGCGTCATGAGCAGGATGCTCAGCAGTGCGCCGGCACAGCTGACACCACGGGTCACCCGGTCGGGATACCGGAAGAACATCCCGGCCGTGACCAGGAACAGCAGCGCCGTGAGGATCTGGCCGCTGACGCGCAGCGCCGGATAGTACGACTGGCTCAACAGGTGGTCGGCGAGGAACGCCTCCCAGCCGAGCCCGGCCCGGCCCTCGCCGAGACGAAGCTGCTCGTACTGCCGCACCCACCCTCCCAGCGTGCCGATGAACGTCTGGTTCGCGACCACGCGGAGATCCACGATCGAGGCCGCCACGACCGCGGCCCACGAGACGAGCGACGTGAACTCGGTGCGCTGAAAGCTCGAGGATTGCCGGGCCTGCTGGAAGAGCAGGTAGAGCGTCCCGCCGACGAGCATGAACTTGAGGGTGAACAGGAGGTGCTCGTGCTCGTTGCGCTGCCGGATCTCCTCGACGATCGCCTGGTGCTCGTTCGCCAGGAACTCCCGGGCGCCCGGATCGGCCGCGTTCCAGGCCGCGCGGACCGACGCGCCGGCCGGCGCGGGAGGCGGATGCCCCTCCGCGAAGAACCCCTGTACGTCGACCGACAGGGCGAAGACCAGTACGGCCAGGATGAAGAAGAGAGTCCATCGATCCCGGCTTCCCAGGACCCATGCCCTGCGGCGGCGGTGGTTCTTCATCCCGGTGTCCCGGCTGGCGGCGATCGGAAGGAGTGCGGCGAAGGAGCCGGCTGCCCGGGCGTCAGAAGCCGACGCCCAGGTTCAGCGCGAAGGAGCCGAACGTCTTCTCCAGCCCCGGATAGTGCTGCAGCTCGTAGCGGACGGAGGCGAGCAGGGTCGTGCCGCCGTTCATCTCCGGCAGCACCAGCTTGGTGTCCAGCCCGGCCCCCAGGGAGCGGCTCCGGAAGTCGCCGGGGCCGTCGACGGTCGCATCGGCGCTCCCGGTGAGGACCAGGTTCAGGAAGACGACGGGAGGCAGCCCCCGCAGGTCGGGCTCGTTCTCGTGGTCGCTCAGCCGGTAGAGCAGGGTCCCGTAGGTCCGCACCTGGGCGTGCTCGAGCGGCGCGGCGGGGGCGCCACCGTCCGTGCCCGTGCGATGCGAGCGGAACCACGTCGGCTGCACGATCACGTCGAACGACCGGCTGCCCGCCGCCGGGATGCCGCGCAGCGCCAGCCCGCCGAAGAGGTCGCGCCGCCGCGCGTCGACCGTGCCGAACGTCTCCGTCGTGAACGCGCCGCCCACGTAGAGCTCGGAGCCCCGCGGCGCGATGCGCCGCTCCAGCGACCCCCCGCCGTAATGCTGGTAGCGCAGCGTGGGCGCCCACAGCCGCACGCGGCGGCCGATCGGCGTCTCGACCTGCTGCGAGATCCAGTCGTTCGCCCACACCAGCTCGAGCAGGACCTTGTCGGTGCCCACGAACTGCGAGAGGGCGCCGCGCAGGGTGGCTTTGGTGACGTCCTCCTTCGCGTCCGGGAGGAACTCGATCAACCCCCGCCGCGTGCCGTGGCTCACCTCGCCGCGGACCGCCGCATCGAGGAGGGGCGAGAGGGCGAACACGTGTTCGGCCGCGGCGCCGTACGCGAGGGTCTCGGCGCGGTTGGCGCCCCCGGGCTCGTAGAAGTTGGTGATCTGCGCGTCGTCCACCCTGCGCCACTCCAGCAGCAGGTCCACCGTGGGGAGCGCGCCGGGGCGGAGGCGGAGCCGGTTGAACACCGCGCGCGTCGGCTTCTGGCGCGCGATGCTCGCGAGCTCGGCCGGGGTGAGGGGCCGGGCGAGCCGGGACCCGGAGCTGGCGAACCGGGCTTCCGCGGTGAAGTCGTGTACGTCGTCGAGCTCGCCGAGGTCCGCCGTCCGCCGCTCGAGCGCGGCGCGGCTGCTGAGCAGGACCCGTGGCGGGCCCTCGTCGAGCGGGCGCCACAGGGGCACGCCGTCGCGCTCGTACAGCGCGACCAGGCTGCGGTGGACGAAGCAGGCGAGCGGCTCTTCGGGGCACCCCCGCGGCAGCTTGCGGAGCGCCGCGTAGTACTGCGCCTGGGCGCGCTGGAAGAGCGGCTGCTGCGGGCCGCGGACGTTGCGCAGGTAGTCGCCGTACAGCCAGTCGTATTCCGGGTTCAGCGGGTCGGCCTGGATGGCGGCGCGATAGGCCGCCTCGGTGCGCGGATCGCCCAGCCGCTTCCTCAGCTCCGCGACCAGGCAGAGCGCGAGGCCGCGGTCCGGGGTGCCAGCCGCCGCGGCGGCCCTGCGCTCCAGCTCGGCGATGCGCGCGCGGAGCGCGCTTCCCGGCCGGCGCACCCGGCGGCGGGGGTCGCGGGCGTCGGGGCCCAGCGCCTCTTCCTGCGCCTGACCGAAACAGGCCAGCGGCGCGGGCCGTGGCGCCTGGGCGGACAGAGCGCGATGCGCCGGGAGGAGCGCCACGCACGCGGCAAGCAGCCAGCGGCGCGTCACCGGAGGCCCCCCGCGCCGGGGAACCAGAACGGGTTCACGCGCTGCTGCGCCAGCGCGGCCCACGCGGTCGCGCCGACGTGCAGCCGCCGGAAGTAGAGCCACGGCCTGGCCCGGGGTGGCGGCTGGCCCGCGGGCGGGTCGGGCATGGGCAGGTCGAAGCCGGTGGTGAGACCGTCCCGCTCGGCCGCGTACACGCCCCCTCCCGGATCGCGCGCCGCCGCGATGAGCCGCACGATGGCGGCGTACCTGGCCGTGTCGCCGGTGAGCGCGTACGCGGCGGCCATCTGCGCGGTGCCCTCGTACCAGATCGCGTCGCGGTCGGTGTTGCTGAAGTCGTAGCCGCCGCGCACCTGGAGGTGGCGCTCGGCGTAGTCCAGCGCGCGCCGGTAGGGCCGGCCTTCGTCCCGCAGCGCGAGCAGCGCCCAGGCCTGGATGTCCACGGGGACCACGCCGCGGTTGAGGGTGACCCCGTCGGTCCCGGTGCCGGTCCAGAACTTCCCCTCGTCCGGGTCCCACATGGCCTGGACGAACCGCCGGGCATGCTCGGCGCGCTCGTGCCAGCGCGCGTCGCCCGTGGCCCGGAACAGCCGCTCGAAGGCCGGGACCAGGTCGATGTTGTGCTCGGTCGCCTTGTAGGTGAGCTTCTTCTGGTCGGGTTCCCACCCCTCCATGCCGCCGGTGTAGCCGCCGGCCCCCGCTTCGTCGCGCGTGTTGGCCTCCACCCACTCGCCCATCCGGCGGGCGGCGTCGAGGTACGTGGCGCCGCCGGTGGCCTCGTACACGCTCAGCAGCGCGAGCATCGCCCACGCCACGTTCCCCGTGTGCGTGCTGACCTGGAAGAAGTCTTCCTTCCAGCTCTTCGACCCGGGCGCGTACCACCCGGGCATGCGGACGGTGCCGCTCCGGCCGCGGGCGAGCCATCCCGGGGGCAGCGCCAGGTCACCGGCCGCGTACGCGTTGCGGATCCGCCCGTCATCGAAGAACCGGTCGTTCCGCTGGGCGTACACCAGCGCGTCGGCGATCAGCCGCGCACGCGCGCTGTCGCCGGCGGCGAGGAAGGCGATGGCCGCCACCGCGTCGTCGTAGACGAACGAGACGTTCCGCAGCACGCTGTCGGGCGCCGCACCGCCGTCCGCGACGTAGCTGAGCAGGAAGCGCGGCTCGGCCGGCCGCGCCAGCTCGTAGCGGATGTCGTCCAGGTAGAACTCGATGTCGCGCCCGTTGCCGGCGGCGCTGGCCGCCCACCCGAAGCCGCCGAGCACGTAGCCGAGCGGGATGAAGGCGGGGAGCGGGATGGAATACTCCCGCCACTCGGGGGAGAGGGTGACGGCCCCCGTGGAGACCTTGGCCGAGGAGTCGGGGAAGCGGGCGACCGGCTGGCCGCTGACCGGGTCCCGGCCCACGCCCAGCGCGAAGAAGTCGACCCGCTCCCCGCCGACCGCACCGCGCGCCATGAAGCGCAGGCGCGTGGCGCCCCGCAGGTCCACCCCTGCTTGCGCCGAATCTCCCCAGTTCGGGGCGGGCGGCTCTTCGCTGCCCCGGAGGGTGCCGTTGAGCCAGTACCATCCGCCCCAGTGGCCGTTCGACGGGCCCCGGTACCGGGCGCGGATGCTGGTGGCCCCGCGGAAGGGCCGGTCGGGCCAGGCCTCGTCCATCGGGAGCGCGGGGTCTCTCCCGCCCTCGCTGCTCATCCAGCCGCGCGCCGCGAAGTGGTTCCCCGCCGCTTCCGCGTCGCTGTAGACGTAATACGCGGAATGGAACTGGTCCATGACCCGCGCCAGGTACGCGATCTCCGGCAGCGCCGCCTGGCTCGCGACGGGCCCGGCCGGCTGCGCGCGCGCCACGGCGTCGCCTGCGCCGAGCACGACGAGGGCGGCCGCGAAGGGAGCCAGGGCACGTCCTGCTCTCATGAGACCTCCTGCGGGGCGGAGGCGCCGGGTAGGAAGAGCTGGTGCGGGCGTGGTGCCGGAGACACGGGGATTGCCCCTGCTCCGGCGCATCTGTGATCGAGACGCTGAAACCGATCGAAGGAAAGCTCTCTCGAACGTCTAATTAGCGGCGGCGCGCGGGAGAGAGCAAGCGTGATGTTCTTTCCGTACGCATCCGCTGCTGGAACGCCGCTCGCGTGGGTGGGGCCGCGTCTGCTCGTGGGCGAGCTGGCGAGGATGTACGCGACGTGGGCTAGAGTCCCACCCTGGACTGCATCACACACGGCCGAAAAAGAACGGCGGAGGGGATTCCCCTCCGCCGCGCTCTCCTTTCGTCCGCCCCGGTTCCGGAGATCAGAACCCCGGACCGGTCGGCACCCATGGCGTCTTGCAGTCCACGCAACTCGTTGGTGGCGAGGCGGGCTGAGTCACGGTGATGGTCGCCGTGCCAGACTTGCCTTCCGCGGTGGCCGTGATCGTGGCGGTGCCGGCGGCCACTCCGGCAACCACACCGCTGGACGAGACCGTGGCAACACCTGTCTGGCTGGACGCCCAGGTGACCGTGCGCCCGGTGAGGACCGTTCCGTTGCTTGACTTGAGGGTTGCAGTCAGCTGCGTCGTCTGGCCGGCGCCGACCGTGACGGTGCTGGGCGAGACCGTCACGCTCGCAACGGGGTCGGTTACGACTGTGATGGTGGAGGTGCCAGTGCCGCCCGCCATCGACGCACTGATCACGGCGGTGCCGGCCGACTTCCCGGTCACGACCCCATTGGTGGTGTTGATCGTCGCGACCCCGCTGTTGCTCGACGTGATGGTCCACACGCGGCCGTCGATGTACGACTCGTATAGCGGCGTGCCCAGGTGGTCATAGGCGCGGATGGTGAGCTGCTTCGTCCCGTTCACCAGGATCGTCGCGGTCGACGGGGTGACCTCGATGCGCGCGGGCAGGATCTGTAGCGCGAAGTCCTTGCTCGTGCTTCCGACCGTCCCCTTGATCCGGACGAAGCTGATCGCCTTCTTCGCATAGACTTCCACCCCGGCCGCATTGGGCTTGAGCGACACCGCGTCGCTGGGATCCGCCGACCAGCTGATGGTGCAGCCGTAGCCCGTGCTGGCGTTGACCTGGAGCGTCTGGCTCACCGTCATTCTCGCGTCGTACGGAGCGAAGATGGTGATATCGCAAGTCGATCCCGACGAGTAGGTCGGATCACCAGGGTCCAAACGGGTGGAAGTGTCCGCGGGGGCAACCACCTTGCGAGGCCCAGCCACGGGTCCAGTGATCTCCCGTGGACGGTCGGAGCAGGCCGCCAGAATGGCGACCGAGAGCGTCCCGAGCGTTGCGAGGCGGAGCAGTAACGTGTTCCGAGTCATGCGATGTGGCCCTTGTTGTGTGAGGTAGAAGAGATGGATGGGGCTGATTGTCCCCTCGATCGGCCGGAACAACCTAATTCATCCATTTTTTGTCCGCAATTATTAGCAGCATAATCTTAGGAACGCGGATCGCGTCGAGTGGGACTCGCCGGTGTGCGAGCGAACGCGCGGCTGGAGGGCGAGGATGCCGGGAGACGAGGCCCATCGCATCGAGGCGGAGGGCACCCAGCGCGCGGCGCACCTGCGCGCGACGGGAGGACGGGCCGCGCACGTGGTGGTCGCGTCCATCGACGCGCTGCGGCCGGAGTTCTACGGCAACGAGAGCTGGCCCGCGCCCACGCTCCAGCAGCTCGCCTTCGAGGGCGTCCGCGCGGACGGGGTGCGCACCGTCTTCCCGGCGCTCACCTATCCCGCGCACGCCACGCTCGTCACCGGCGCGCTCCCGGCGCGGCACGGCATCTGGTCCAACCGCCCCTTCCTGGCGGAGCGGCGGACCGAAGCCTGGCTCTGGGAAGCGTCGAACCTGCGCGTGCCCGCGCTCTGGGACGTGGTGCGCGCGGCGGGCGGGACCACGGCCTCGATCGGGTGGCCGGTGACGGTGGGCGCGGACATCGACTGGAACGTGCCGGACGTGTGGCCCGAGCACTACGTGCAGGCGGACTTCATGGCCCCGGTGCGGGCGGCCGCGTCGCCGCCCGGGCTGCTCGAGGAGCTGGAGCGCGAGGCCACCGGGCGGCTGCGCGGCGAGAACTTCGGCCTGGGGTGGCTGGCGCGCGAAGACCGCGTGGGGAGCATGGCGTCGTACCTCTTCGAACGACACCGGCCCACGCTCCTGCTGATGCACCTGATCGGCACCGACCACATGCAGCACGAGCGCGGGCGCAACAACCCCATGACCCGGCGCGCGGTGGGCGCCGCGGACCGCGCCCTGGGCCAGGTGGTGGAGACGGTGGAGCGCCTGGGGCTGCGCGACCGCACGGCGTTCGTGGTGGTCGGCGACCACGGCTCCATCAACCGCCACACGCAGCTGCGCCCCAACGCCTGGCTGGTGGAGGCGGGGATGATGGCGGACCGCGACGACCGCGGCGACTGGCGCGCGGCCTTCCACGCCGACGGCGGCTCCGCCTTCCTGCGCCTCCGCGACGCCGCGGACGCCGGGGCGCCCGCGGCCGTCCGCCGCCTGCTCGACGCGCGGCCGCCGGGCGTGCGGCGCCTCTTCCGCATCGTGGAGCGCGCCGAGCTGGACGCGCTCGGCGCGGACCCGGAGGCGGCGTTCGCGCTCGCGGCCGTGCCGGGGATCGAGTTCTCGGACCTGCCGGCGCCGCCGGACGTGCAGCCGGTGCACGGCGCCACGCACGGCTACCACCCCGACGAGCCCGAGATGCGCACGGGCTTCGTGGGCGCCGGCGCGGGCTTCCGCGCCGGCGCCGCCGCACCCCTCCTGCCGATCGAATGCGTCGCCCCCACGGTCGCCGCGCTCCTCGGGATCCCCTTCGCCGGCCCGGACGGCATCGTCTTCCCCGGGCTGCTGGCGGACGCGGAGGAGTGAAGGCCGCGGATGAAAGAGAGGACGGCGGAGGGAGCCCCTCCGCCGTCCTCTCTTCGTGTCCGCCTGGACCGCTCTCCTACCTGCCCGTCAGCGACTGCAGGCAGGGGAGCGACGGGCTCACGTACTGGATGGGGAGCTGCACGTTGCTCAGGCGCAGCAGCGGCATCGGCTGCTGCGTGAGGTCCGACATGGTGGTGAGGTCGAACCTGAGCGTCCCGCCGCACGACGGCGTGTAGGCGGCGAACCAGCGCGTGATGGCCTGGCTCCACTGCTGCACCATCTCCTGCCGCGTGGGCGGCGCGCCCGGCTGCACCTCTCCTGGCGCCACCGCCACGGTGAGCGGCGCCTGCATGATCACCGGCAGCGTCACCGGGCCGAGCTGCGGGTTCACCAGGTAATCGTAGGTGACCTCGACCTGGAAGGTGAGCGTGGGCTGCGTGTTCTTCGCCAGCAGCTGGTCGAAGAACACGTTGAGCTGCGCCTCCAGCGGCCGCGTCACCGGGTTCCCGCTGTCCGAGCCGAGCAGCGGCAGCAGGATCGGGCACTCCTGGTCGAGCGTGGGGAAGAGCGGGTCGGCGAACTTGACCAGCGGGGTCGTGTAGACGAACGGCTCCGCGACCGCCTTGCCGGCCAGCACCTCGTTGCGCTTCACCTGCACCGACGACCAGGCGTCCTGCCGCTGCAGCACGTCCATCTGCCGCAGCACCACGGTGCGCTCCGGCATGGCCTGCCCGGCCGCGGCCGTGAGGTACTGGTCGGTGGTCCCCTGCTTCAGGTAGACGAAGGAGAAGGTGTCCGCCGGCCCGCCGCCGCCCGGCGGGTACGGCGTGGCGGTGTACTCTGCCGGCTCGATCTCCACCGTCACCGCGGGGATGCCGGTGGGGAGCGCGCCGAGGAGCGTCACCAGCAGCGCCCCCTGGGTCGCCCCGACGTCCACCGCGCCCTCCTCCACCGTGAAGGTGTAGTCGAGCGTGGGGTCGCCGCCCACGGCCGCCTGCGCGGAGAACACCGTCAGCGCGTTCCCGCCCGCGGCGGCCACCACGTCGTCGACCATGGTGATGAACGACTGCAGCGCCACCGCCGCGTTGGTCACCCTGGTGGCGTCCTTCTCCGGGTCGGTGGTGGCGTCGATCTCCGCCAGGAAGGCGTCGAAGTCGGCCTGCACCTGCGGGATCACGCTGACGAACTGCGCCATCTGCGCGAAGGCGTCTTCGTACCCCGCAAGCGCCGTGGCCACCGGCTGCAGGTTGAACTCCACCTCGCCGTGCACCCAGTCCTGCGGATAGTGGAAGGGGAGCGAGTAGGTGAAGCGGTAGTCCCACTCGGTCAACTCGGCCAGCGGCACGTTGCAGTCCGCCGCGCTGGCCGACCCCAGCTGCGACGGCAGCGTGGGGGTGGTGGGGAAGGAGCGCAGCACCATGGGCAGCTCGAAGGCCCCCAGCTCCGCCCGCAGCGGCGCCCGCGACTCGGGCACCACGAACGACAGCCAGCTCGACGCCTGGTAGCCGTCGATCCCCGCCAGCGAGCCGATCTGGTGCTCGATGCTGCTCCCCTCGTACGCCAGGTCCATGGGCACGGACGAGACCACCTCGCCCGTGGAGCCCAGCACGATCTCCGGCGCCGTCACCAGGAAGGGGATCGGCTGCGCGCCCGTCTTGAGGTTGAGCTTGGGCGAGGTGTACGAGATGGTGCTGGCCAGGTCGGCCGCGCCCACCGTGACCACCCGCGTGGTGGGCTGGCGCAGCGGGCGCCCGGCCGCGTCCTTCACCGCGGGGCCCACGCTGATGGTCGTCTTCCCCGCGATGACCTGGCCGCCGGTGATCTGCAGGGTCACCACCGTGGCGTCGGCCGAGACGGTGGCGGCGGAGACCGTCAGTCCGCCGCTGGCGGTGTAGTTGGCCGGGTCGCCCGCCGTGGCGCGGTCCAACGGCCCGGTGAAGACCAGCGTCACCACGGTGGCGAGGTCTTCGGGGACGGTGGCGGCCTGCAGCGAGACGCCCGCGGGCGCCACCGTGCCGAAGAGGCGCGGCGCCACCGGCTCGGGGACGTCCGCCCAGACGTCGGTGGCGAACTGCACCCCGGCGCGCACGGCGTAGGCGTTGGAGAGCCGCAGCAGCATCTGCTGGTAGAAGGCCTCCACCATGTCGGTGACGTCGGCGCCCGCCTGGTCCACGAACACCGGGATCATCCACTGCGAGGCGATCTTCGCCAGCGACTTCTTCCCGCCCGTCTTCCCCTCTTCCGGGGTGTAGTTCCCCAGCACCTGCTTGAGGAAGTCGGTGGGCACGCTGTAGAGCTCGCCGGCGAGCTGGATGGCCGCCGTGAACTGCGGGGTGAGCAGCCGGTCGACCGCGCCGAACAGCGTCCGCCCCCACACGTCCATGTCGATGTCGGAGAAGTCCGTGGGCGTGCCGGTGGCGGAGAGCCCCTTGCCGGTGGTGTACGAGCGGATGGAGACCGTGCGCGACTGGAGCTGGTTGGAGATGGGCCGCGGGGCGTAGACGTCCGGGTCGCCCGCGCTGGCCGAGGTCACCTGGTAGCCGATGGGCTGCTGCGCGGCCGTGCCCAGCCGCACCGCCCAGACGGAGCTCGCGGCCGTGGCCGTGGCGCCGCTCTCGAAGCGGTCGCTGCCGGTGGCCACCGTGGCGCGGTAGCCGGTGCCGGAGAGCGCCGTCTCGTAGCGGGTGGCGAACTCGGTGAGCCCCAGCGTGCCGGTGGTGCCGGGGCTGCCCGTTCCCGCCAGCGCCTTCTGCAGCGGCGCCACCCGCGTGGTGGCCGAGCGGATCCCCGGCTGCGTCTCCAGGTCGCCCGCCACCGACCCGCCCAGGCGGGTGATGGTGAAGTCCAGCGTGAGCTCGAAGAGCTCGGCGTCGTTGGCCGCCGTCACCGGCAGCGTGAGGTCGCGCGTGGCGGCCGGCGCGGACGCGTCGGTCTTGAACGCCGCGCGGTTGGTGATGAAGCCCAGGATCGGCGCGGTCCCGGTGAACAGCCACTCCTGCAGCCTGGCCACCTCGGCGGGCGGCAGGTCCGCCGTCACCGTCCGCAGCACCGTGGAGGCGAGCGTGTAGCCGATCCCCAGCCGGTCGGTGAGCTGGTAGAAGAGCGAGGTGTAGACGCGCTCGTCCTTGGTCGCGTTCTCCTGCACCGTGGACGAGAGCACGGTGGTGCCCAGGAACTCGGCGCGCCCCTGGATGGTGCGGCTGGTGTCCGCGGCCAGCTTCAGGTTGTCGGCCGAGAGGGTGTACCCCATCCCCGTGGTGAGCGGCGGCGACACGGTGAGCGTCACCGTCTTCCCGTCGTCCGAGAGCGCGGCGCCCGTGACCTTCACCTCCTCGCCCAGCGAGTAGTTGCCCGGCGTGGTGGCCGAGCCCCGCTCGAGCGCGTCGGTGAACACCGCCGTCACCGTGGTGGCGGCGGGCGCCGACGCGCTGATCAGCCCCTGGTAGCGGCTGGCGTCGAAGCTGAGCGTGAGCAGGAGCTGCGCGGCGCCCGGGGTGCCCGCCACCTGCCAGCTCGACGACACCGACGGCCATTGCGAGAGCCCGATGATGGGGTCGGTGTAGCCGGTGAGCGCCGGCGGGTCGTTCCACGGCTTCGCGTCGCCCGCCACCGGGGTGGAGAGCGTGGTCACCAGCCCGTTGCCGTAGTAGTCCAGCCAGTCGAAGCTCACCTGCAGCACCCCGCCCACGCCCAGGTACGGGCTGGCGGAGGCCGGCGGGAGCCCCGGCTGGTCGATGGGCGGGTTCACCGCGAACTTCGCGAAGGGGAGGGAGCGCCGGTAGTCCCAGTCGTCCCCTTCCACCAGCGCCTTGGGCGCGCGGATCTTGTCCAGGTTCGACGGTTCGGCCGGCACCGTCACCGGCCCGGCGGCCAGCCCCGTGCCGCTGCCGGTGAACCAGCGGTTCCCCAGCACGGTGGGCTGCAGCAGCGAGTACGCGTTCAGCGCCGCCAGCTGCCCGTAGCCCGGCGCGGTGGGGTCCTCGGGCACCGGCGCCGGCATGCTGCGCAGCGCCGCCACCGAGGCCACCCCCGGCGGCACCGTGGCGTTGCGCACCCGCGGCCCGCCCGGAACGCGCACCGTCTGCCCCTGCCACAGCCCCTGCACGCCGCGGTTGTGCGCCGCCAGCGAGGTCAGGTTCTCGCCGTAGTAGCCGGCGACGGCCTCCAGGCTGCCGCTGCTGATGCTGGTCCCCGGCGTGAGCGTGAGCTCCGGGAGGAGCACGGCGGTGGGGAAGAGCACCGGGTCGGCAAGGGTGCCGCCGTTGGCCTGCTGAAGCGCCGCCACCGTGGTGCCGAACTGCGTGGCCAGCGTGCCCAGGGCGATCCCGCCCGGAGGCGCCTGCGTGAGCCCCTCTGTCACCTTGATCGCGACCTTCGCCGAGAGCGCGGTGCCGCCGTTGGCCGCGGCCAGGTCGCCCACGTCGGCGTAGAAGGCGTAGGCCAGGCTCTCCAGCGAGTCGCTGGCGCCCGCCGCCACCGTGTCCATGGGGTCCACGGGCGGATCGGCCTGCGCGAAGAGCACGGAGCTCGAGGTGTCGATGGCCTCGCCGGTCACCACCGAGGTCATGTAGTCGGTGAGCCGGTTCTGCGCCGAGGCCGCGCCGGGCGCCCAGAGCACCACCGCCGAGACCACCGTCTCGTTCTTGTCGTTGAAGACCCGGTCGGGAAGGCCTCGCCCGTCCGCCGAATCGAAGTAGTAGAGGTAGAAGCCACCCGCGCGGGTGATGCTGGCCTCCCAGATCAGCCGCAGGAAGGCGGTGGGGGCGTTGAGCAGCCGCGCCTCGGGCGCCTCCTCGGCGGCGAAGGCCATGAGCCCCCCGCCCGTCGGGGGACGGGTCACCGTGGAGAGGTTGACCTGCGCGATCCCCATGGTCACCGTGCCCTGCACGTCGGTCTGGATCCCCTGCGCGTTCCCGCCCGAGGTGTCCGGCGCGTAGCCCAGCACCAGCTGGGTGATCATGCCGTCGTTGTCACGCACTTGGTTGAGCAGCCGCTCCAGCAGGACGATGGTCCCGCCGTCGGCGCCCACCAGCTCGTAGGTCTCCTCCACCGCCGCGCTCCCGGCCACGGCCGGCACGCGCTTGACGGTGAAGGGGATCACCGTGGCCCACCCGTACGGCCCCGGCGCCGAGCGCACCGTGGCGCCCGTCCCCTCGTCGTAGCGGGCCACCTCGATGCTGAAGCGCGGGTTGACCGCCCGCGTGGCGGGGTCGGGGAGCGCCAGCATGGCGTTGGGCACCGTCCAGAGGCGGAGCTGCTGCACCGCGCCGCTGGAGGTGCCGTACGGCAGGTTCACGGGCCCCGCGCTCTGCCACTGCACCTCCGCGGTGAACGGGTAGCTGCTGAGCTCGCTCTGCACCACCGTCTCCGCGCCCAGCCGCTCCAGCGCCACGTCCGCCCGCCCGGCCCGCGCGAACGCGGCCAGGTTGAGGATGCGCTGCACCGTCCACACGTCGCCCTTCTCGGTGGACGCGGGCTTGAGCGTGACCGCCAGCGTGGCGGGGTTCCCCCCGCCGTCGCTGAAGGCGAGCCACGCCGGCCCGGCCGAGCGGTCGAAGGTGATGGGGAGCTCCTGCGTCTGCCCCTTCAGGTCCGGGAGCGGGAACTGCTGCCCGGTGAGGGCGAACAGCCCGGCCTGCTGCGGGAGCTGGTAGTTCCCCGTGGAGCCCTTCACCCACATCCCGGCGGCCAGCGGGGTGATGCCGCTGGCGGAGGGGATGCGCAGCCCGTGCAGGGAGTAGCGCGCCGCCATCCCGGAGAGCTGCTGGAGGGCCATGGAGCGCTGCGCCTCCTTGAGCAGCTCGCCCACCGGGAACTGCGCCAGGTGCGCCAGGTCCAGGAAGGGCTCCGGGTCGCCGCCGGCGGTGGTGGTGGAGAAGAGGTCCGGCACCGCGCCGTTGGCGGCCTGCTCCGCCAGCACCGCCACGCCCACGCCGAAGCGCGCCGCCACCGTCTCCAGCGTCTCATCCTTCGAGGTCGGGCGGTAGGGGAAGGGCGGGAGCGCGAGCTGCGCCGCCACGTTGAGCAGGTCGGCCTGGGTGAGCACCGCCGTCTGCGACAGCAGCTGGTCGAGCGTCATCCCCAGCCCCGCGGCCACGTCGGCCAGGGTGTTGCGCGGCTGGACCACGTACGGCCTGGGGTCGGTGGCGTTGCGCTTGACCTCGGCGCCGGCGCGCAGCACCGGCCGGCCGGCGTTGCGCCGCGCCAGCGTCGTCGCATCGAAGCCGGCCGCGTAGAGCGGCAGCCCGGCGATGGTGGTGAAGGTGTCGCCGGCGAGCACCGCATAGACCGTCGCCGGCACCAGCGGCACCGCGCCCTGCGCCAGCAGCCCGGTCGTCCGCAGCACGTCCGTGCCGGTGAGGAAGACCTCGAAGCTGAAGCCCGGGTTGGTGGCCAGCAGCGTGGCGGTGATGGAGGCCAGCGTGTCGCCCGCCTTCACCGTGTACGCCACGTCGCCCGGGAGCCCCGCGGCGCCCATCCAGCGGATCTCCCGCCCCGCCACCAGGATGGCCTCGGCGGCGTTGGCGCCGGCCAGCAGCGTGGCCGTCATCCCGTTCCCCACGTCCGTGGCCAGGTCGGTGAACGAAGTGGGGACCTCCAGCGCCAGGGTGACGCCCAGGGTGAGCGGCTTCCCGGCCTGCGGGTTGAGCGGGTGCGTGGGGTTGGCGGTGAACAGCTCCAGCAGGCTCAGCGCGTCGTCGCCCTCCAGCTGCCCGGTCCGGTTCGCCCAGCCGAGGATCGCGTCGGGGGTGTCGCCCGCGGCGATGGGGTACTTGAAGGTGCGCAGCGCGTCGCGCGCCGCCTGGGCCATCTGCCGGGCGAGGAGGAGGAAGTAGTCGGAGAACATCCACTCCGCCATCGACACGCCCTCGTCGGTGGCCGAGAGCCGCGTCGCCTGCTCGCGGTCCATCTCCTCCTGCACCTGCACCGCCAGCGCGTCGAAGTAGGCGCGCAGCTCCTTCAGCTTGTCGGTGGAGACCCGGTTGTAGCCGGCGAAGGTGTAGCTGTAGCCCGGGTACGCCGGCCCGCCCGGCTGCGACGAGGTGGGGTACGACGGGATGGTCAGCCGGAGCTGGCCGGGAATGGGGAAGTACGTCGTATCCGGCCCCACGCCGTCGCTGGGCAGCTTGGCGGTGAGCAGGAACTGCCCCGCCATGAAGTCGCTGGCCGCCTGCGGCGGGATGGGGGTGGGGTTGGCGTCGGAGCTCACCAGCACCACGTCCAGCAGGTAGGCCAGCACGGTGTCGGTGAGCTGCACGGTGTCGATGTACGCGGCGTCGCGCGGCTGGTCCTGCACCGCGGCCACCGTCCAGCGCAGCACCATCTTGGCAAGCGTCTCGAACGGCGTGTCCGCCGCCTCGCCCGCCGCGCGCAGCGCGCTGGAGGTGGTGTCGTGCGTGGGCGGCGGCACCGAGTCGATGAACAGCATCGCGGCGTAGCAGGCCACCTGCTGGTCGGCCGTGGGCGTCTGCTGCCACTCGTCGCGGGCCACGGTGAGCCCGGGGGCCAGCCAGCCGGTGAGCGGGAGCTTCTGCCCGGCGGGGCGCGCGACCAGGTTCCCCCAGTTGGGGCCCTGCGCCTCCTGGGCGGAGAAGAGGGTGAGCTGCGGCGGCACGCGGAAGGCGCGGGTGCGCAGCGCCTGCGGGGCGCGCATCACGCTCTGCGTCTTGCCCGAATCGACGATCCAGGGGGCGTTGGTGTCCGTCTTCAGCGAGAAGCTCTCCTTGATCCGCATGGAGAAGGAGAAGCTGATGGAGATGGAGAAGAGCCCCAGGTTGATCTTCACCGACACCGACACGTCCACCGAGGCGATCACGGTGATGGTGATGGCGACGAACGACTCGTAGGTGAACTGCAGCAGCAGCTTGATGGTGACGTTGACGTCCGCCTTCACGATGGCGAAGTCGACGCTGCCGTACAGCTTGCCCACGATCCCCACGGTGCCGCGCAGGAAGAAGTAGTACGCGCCCTGCACCTGGGTCACGTCCGTGCCGCCGCTGGCGGAGACGGCGTACGGGTTCCACTTGGCGATCACCCCCTCCAGGATCCCCACCAGCGTCAGCGAGAAGCCGGCGGAGAGGATGCCGTAGTTCACCGACTTGCCGAAGCCCACCTGCAGCCCGAAGCCGAACACGATCACCGGGTTGAAGGTGCCGTTGGTGGCGCGCGGCACCTTGTCGGTGGTGGCGCTGGAGAGCTTGCCGAAGTAGAAGCCGGCCGAGCCCAGCACCGGGATGCCGGGGTAGATGATCCCCTCGATGCTGAACGAGCGCGAGAAGTCCTCGTTCCAGGGGAAGCCGATGTCCAGCATGAAGTCGCCGTTGGTATAGACGGCGATGCCGAAGACGGGGAGGGTGACGGTGTAGACGCCGATGCTCAGCCGCCGCATCACGTCGGGGAGGGTGATCTCGGCCTGGTACACCCCCACCGTGTCGCTCACCTGCCGGTACATGATCTGGAAGTCGAGCCCCTTGAAGATCTTGGCGGGGGCCCCGTCCAGCGCGATGCGCAGCCCGTAGAGCCGCGGGTCGTTGAACACCACCTGCAGGTTGATGAAGTACTTCGAGCCCTCGGCCTGCGGCGCCGCGGGTGTGCCCGCCATCGCCATCACCGGCACCGCCGCCGCGCCGCGGCTGATGGTCACCTCGCCGATGGGCGCGCGGGGCGCCAGCGTGCCCACCTCCGGCGCGTCCGCCACCTCCACCGAGGCGCGCGGGGCCAGCTCCGTGGACGCGGTGACGCCGTCCGCGGGAGCGGGCGCGACGGTCCCCACCGGCACGGGCTCGCCGGCCGCCAGGCCCGCCACCGCTTCGGCCGAGAGCGGGATCGCGCCCGAGGCCGCGGCCGCCAGCGCGGGCGACGTGCCGCCGCCGCCGCCGCCGTTGCCGTTGCCGCCGCCCTCGTCCAGCCGCAGCACGCCGAAGTCGGCGCCGATCAGCCACGAGCTCTCCGCGTCGAAGCGGATCGTCGGCAGCGTCCCGGGCTCGGTGGGCGGGAGGGTGGCCATGCACTCGATGGCCTTCTGCACCGTGGTGGAGGTGGGGAAGCAGTCGGCGGTGACGTGCTGCCCCATGGCCAGCAGGCGCAGGTCCAGGTACTTGTTCCCCTGCCCCGGGGGCGCGGGCGCCGCGCCGGGCTTGCTGGCGTCCCACGGCCCCAGCGTGCTGGTGTCGCCGTTGGCGTTCGCGCCGGTGTTCCAGATGAACGAGCCCACCAGCTTCACGTTCACGCCGCGGTTGGGCCCCGTGGACTCGTAGCCCACGTCGATGCTGTCGATCCGCGCGAAGCCCAGGTCGATGGGCCCGATGCCGATGGAGAAGGTGACCTTGTTGCGGTTGGGCTTGGCGTTGTTGAAGGTGTACTTGAGCGCCAGCCCGTTCAGCGGGATGCTGTTCAGCACGCTCCACGGCGCCTCCAGGCCGAAGCGCGACCCGGTGAGCCACGAGATCATCTCCTCGATGATGTAGCCCAGCGTGACCGACTCCTTGAAGCGCAGCGTGGCGGTGTAGTCGTTCTCGGCCCTGGGGTCGGGGCCCGAGACCACGCCCTCCAGGATCCCCCAGGTGATGCCGAACTGCTTGACCTGCGGGTTGTAGTCGTACCAGACGGTGATCGCGATCTGGTGCCACACCAGGTCCAGGTCGATGCGCCCGAACTTCCCCGGCACCTCCGCCTTCGTCCCCGCGTCGCCCATCTTGAGCTTCGCGGCCACGCTCACGTTGATGAACGGGATCACCCAGCTCCCGGCCGTCTTCCCGGTGAACACCCACGAGGTGTCGTCGGGCGAGCTGTTGATGGTCAGCCCCAGCCCGTCGATCCCGTACTCCTGCCCGGCGGCCGGCTTCCACCCGTCGCCCAGGTAGAAGGTGAGCAGGTCCGACAGGCTCACGATCCCGCTGGTCTGCTGTGCGTCGAAGGTCCAGGCCTTGGTGAAGGTGTTGTACGTGGCGGTGGTGGTGAGCCCCACCGGGCTCGGCGAGTTGGGCAGCACCACCAGGGAGCCGCCGAACGACCCCTTGATCTCCGTCTGCGTGCCGGCCGCCCCGTTCCCGGCGGTGACCGCGGTCGTGCCCGAGGGCGGGTTGATCTCACGCGAAACGGCGTTGATGCTCAGGTTCAGGCCGGTGATGGTGAACAGCGCCACCGATGCCGAGGGCACCGGCCACTCGCTTTCCACCGCCATGGTGAAGCTGTAGGCGCCCAGCGCCTGGTCCACCCAGAAGGTGAGCGCGGTGAGCGAGGTGGTGGCGACGGAGGTGGGGAGCGCGGCCGCGAAGTCGACCCCCAGGTACGCGGTGACCACGTTCGCCACCGTCACCGGCTTGCTGTCGTCGGTGAGGCCGCCGCTCACCCGCAGCGCGGGAACGCTGGCGTCCACGTAGCCGGTGCCGCCCGCCAGGTCGAACCGCCCGCCGATCTGGTAGCGGGTCTCGCGCGTCTGCAGGTCGCCCGGCGAGTCGATGGTGGCGCCGAAGTTGAGCTCGGTCACCGCCACGCCCGGCACCAGGCTCCACGAGTTCCCCGCCGGCGTGCCCAGGTTGATGGCGATGTACTCCAGCGTGCCGTCGGCGTAGCTGTAGCGGAACGCCAGGTCCTGCAGCGCGATGGCGGCGAAGAGCTGGATCTGCGACGGGAGGATCTGCTGCAGGTTGATCCCGCCCACCATCTGGAAGATGGTGCTGATGCTCGGCCGCGGCTCGGTGAAGCTGGCCTGCAGCAGCAGGCGCCCTTCCTCCGACGGGAGGGTGAGCGCAATGTCGGCCGCGAAGCCCGCCTTCACCGTGACGCCCACGGTGCCCACCACCGGCACCGCCGCGTTGCCATCCAGCTTCAGCCCCATCGAGGGCCGGCCGAAGCTGAGCCACTGCGCGCCGGGGAACTCCCACACCGCCTGGTCGAACGTGGCCGTCATGTCGGCGGCGATGGCGTCGCCGTTCTGGGTGAAGGTGAACGCGAGCGCGACTTCGGCCTCGTCCACGCCGAAGGCCGCGCTCCTGCCGGTGAGCGTGGCGACCGTCTTGTCGTCGTTGATCTTCGGGTCCGCCTCGGTGATCTGGAAAACGGTGTCGGTGACCACGCTGGAGAAGAACTCCGGGAGGATCCCCTGCGTGACCGCCACCAGCAGGTCCAGGACCTTTTCCTTGCTGGTGTGCGCCACCAGGTCCGCGTAGAGCGCCTCCACCAGAGGGCTCGCCTCGGCCTGCGCCGTGGCCGCCAGCGCCAGGGCTTGGCTCTCGATCTTCTGCGGCCCCACGAAGTTCACGAACAGGTCGAGGCCGCGGAACAGCTTGTCGTTCAGCGTGTCGTGGAAGAACACGCCCAGCTGGTCGAAGTAGTAGGTGAGCTTGCCGATCCCGGAGGTGGTCTTGCGCAGGTAGGCGCCCACCAACTGCGGAAGCTGGGTGGGCGGGTAGGTGGGCCGCTCCTTGAACCACGATTCCGGATAGGCGCCCACCACTCCGTCGAACACCGCCCGTTGCGCGCGCGTGGCCTCGCGGCCGCTGTTCTTCGAGGTGATGGGGAGCGTGGGGTACCCGAACGCCATGTCGTCGCGGTTGCTGCTGATCTTGAGGTACGCCTTCCCCAGGTTCAGCATGAGCTCGGCGGTGTTCTGCCCCTCGAACAGCGCCGGGAGCGTGGCCCGCGCGTACAGCGCGTTGAAGACCACCGCCGGGACGGTGCCCAGCCCCACCACCAGGAAGTCTCCGTCCTTGGCCTTCTCGATCTCTTCCCGCACCCCCTGCAGGTCCGCCGACCACAGCTCCTGGTAGCGGGTCGTGATGTCGTTGTCGTCGTGCCAGGTGAGCCACTGCGGGCTCGGCTGGCGCGGCGGCGGCATCATCTTGTTGGCGGGGTTGCGTGCGTAGATGTTGAAGTTGATCTCGTCCGCGGTCGTGAGCTTCGAGATCACCAGCACCACGATCGGCTTGCGCGCTTCCGACCAGGTCTTGCCGGCCTGGACGAGCCCGGCCACGTAGTTGTAGAGGGTGGAATACGAGATGCCCTTGGTGGTGATGCCGTATACGGGCACCATGTTGACCGTGCCCTCGGCCGCCTGCTCCATGACGAAGCGTGCGATGGCCGACGCGTCTTCCCAGGGCGTGCCCTTGATCGCCTCCCAGTCGCTTTCGGTGACGGTGGGCTCCGGGAGGTAGAAGGCGCGCCGCCCCAGCAGCGTCCCGGCATATTTCGTGTCGAGGTCGACGATCGTCCACTCACCCTCTGCGCTGGGGCGCGTCCATACCTCGTTCGTGCCCCGGTGCCACGCGTAGGGCTGGAGCTGGACGTAGTTCAGCACGTTCAGCTCGGCCAGCGGTGGGAGCTTGTCTTCCTTGTCGTCGAAGCCGCCGGTGATGGCGAAGTTCCCCAGCGATAGCGCGGTCTCCAGCCGCCGCACCGTGACCTGCGCGCCGTCCAGCGTGAAGGCGGTCCCCACCGTCTTGAACTGCGGGATCAGGAGCTTGATCTTCGCCTCGAGATCCTGGTAGTCCGACTCGGTCTTCGCGGATAGCGCGAGCGTGTAGGGCCCCTTTGCACCCAGACGGATCAGGTTGCGCAGGATGTTCACCGACGACGACTGGTGCCCGAAGTTCTGGCTGTTCGCCGTGAAGACGCGGATCTCCCCCACGCCGTCCAGGTATTCCTTCACCGCCTCGGCGCGCGGCGTCAGCTTGTCCTTCTGCGTCTTGTTGGTGCTGCTGGACAGGCGCTCGATGAGCTCGTTCATCCCTCCGGGCACGGCACACCTCCGCGGTTTTTCGGTGGACGGGTGGCGGAGGTTCGCCTACCGCTTGTACATGGCGTACCACCCCAGGCCGCTCGGCTTGCCGTCGCTCTGGGGGTTGCCGAACAGGTAGAAGAGCGTCGACCCGCTGGGGGGAAGCTTGAGCATCCCCAGGAAGCGGAGCGCGATCTCCGTCATCATCAGCAGGAACGATTGCTTGTCGCGGTCGCGCGCCAGCCGGAGCTGGCCGATGGAGAGCTTGAGTACCGTCTGCAGCGAGATCAGCTTGGCCCCGCCGCCGGTGCCGGGGAGCTGCAGCCCCACCAGCGCGCGGTAGGTGCCGTCGCCGGTGCTGTCGGGCGCCCAGGCGGTCAGCAGCTGCGAGGTGAACCCCACGTTGCTGGCCAGCGCCCCCGGGCTCCCCAGGTTCAGCCCGTAGCGGATCCCCGTCCAGTCGGTCCCGTCCACGCCGGTGAACACCACGTCGGGGATGACGGTGAGGAAGCCGGCCGACGCCGGCCCCGTCTCCTTGGTCCCCCGCACCAGCCCCTCCACCTGCAGCGCGAAGTTCTGGAACAGGCACCCGGTGCGCGGCGTGCTGCGGGTGACGTCGAAGCGGATCTGGTCGCTCACGAACGCGAAGCTGCGCTGGCTGGTGTCGCTGGGGGGGAAGGTCATCATCACCCCCAGGTTGGTGAAGGCCAGCCCCTTCCCCAGCTGCCCGTCGCCCGGCGGCGTGGGCGGGTCGGTGGGCGGGTCTTCGTCGCTCCCGAAGGAGAAGACGTCGAACGGGTAGTACTGCTTGGGCGTGCCGTCGCCGGGGTCCACCATCTGCCAGGCCACGCGGAAGTCGATCAGCCCGGTGAGCCCGAACCAGGAGATCACCTGGGGGTCCGTGGCCTGGTTGCCGGGGTTGAGCGTGGACATGGCCGCGCTCTGCACCTCGATCTTCCGCACCACGTTGTTGTCGAAGAAGAAGGTGCTGTCGGCCTGGGTGGCCAGGCTGTAGACCGGCTTCCCGTTGTTGTTCTGGTACGCGCCCGCGAGGACCAGCGTGTTGTACGGGTTGGCGCCCGCGCCGCCCATCCGCGTGACCTTCATCCCGAAGAAGGTGTTGAGCGTGAGCTGCGCCCAGCTCTGGAAGCGCTGCACCGCGGTGTTCTGGAAGAGCACCTTGAGGGTGAGCAGCCGGAAGTCGTAGTCGGTCCCCGCGGGGGGAGGCACCGGCTGGGCCGTCTGGCCCGCGGCCGGCGGGGTGAACGACGGGTCCACGTAGTAGATCAGCCCGAAGATGGAGCTGGGGTCCGAGAGCTCCACGTCGGGGGCGTTGGGGTCGTTGGCCACCGGCGAGATCTGGATGGCCAGGTGGTGCGCGAAGAAGAGCTCGGGCGCGGTGACCCCGGCCATGATCCCCGCCAGGTCGTCGGGGAGCTGCGCGATCTCCAGCCGCAGCATCAGGATCCCGGTCCAGTTTGGGTCCCTGGCGATGCGGGTGAAGGTGGAGAAGTACTCGGTGTCGGTCTCGTCGAACGCCGCCTGGAAGTAGCGCTGCAGCCACCCGGAGAGGATGGTGAGCTCGGTGGGGTCCGGGTCGCCCACCACCTCTTCGCCTGTCTTGGGGTCCACCCGCAGGTCGCTGGGGCTGGCCAGCGCGTCCCTCTGCGTCCACTGGTCGGGGTTGGAGACCAGGCTGGCCGCCCTGGTCGCGTCGCTGGTGGGGTCCCAGAGCGCGCCCTTGCGGCCCTTCACGATCATGACGTTGGTGTAGTTGTCGTAGCGGTTGTTCTGCCCCACCTGGGCCGCCATGTCCCAGGCGCCCACGTTCATCCGGTTGTAGAACGCCGCCCCGGTGCCGCAGGCCCCGAAGCCCGCGCCCGAGAGCGCGCCCAGGTTCACCGCGTTGGCGGCCACCATGAAGAGCTGCCCCGTCTGCAGCGCCTGCTGCAGGGTGGCGTTGGGGCGGCAGAAGTACATCTGCCGGAACTGCGAGCCGCCGGTGTCCTCCTTCACCTCGATCTCGGCGGCCACGGCCGGGTTCGAGGGCGGAGGCGGGGGCGGCCAGTTCTGTCCCAGCAGCACCTTGGTCCAGGTGCCCTGGTCCACGCTGACCAGCAGGCCGGTGGGCGTGGTGGTGTTGTACTTCGCGTCTTCCTCGGCCGCGGGGGCGGCGAAGAGCTTCAGCGCCGCCACCTTCGAGGGCGCGTGCTGCTCCGGCGCGCCGCCGATCCGCAGCCGCCGGGTGGGGCCCACCACCTCGCGCTCGAAGCGCTCGCTCTGTTCCGAGGTCATCCCGCTGGTGCTGCCGTCGCCGGGCTGGAACCCGGCGTAGGGGCCCAGGGGGAAGGCGCCGCCGGGGAGGAGCACGCTGGGGTCCAGCGCCCCGAAGAGGGTGGGGAAGCCGCCGTCGCCGTTCGCCGCCACCGCGGTGCCCCTGTGGATCAGCGCGTCGCGGCCGTAGAGCGAGGCGCCGCGCGGCTGGGCCACGTAGGGGATGCCGCCGTTCGCCCCGGCCGCGCGCACCAGCGTGCCCCACGAGGTGAGGTAGCGCGTCTCCAACAGCGGCGCCTGCGCGTCCACCGGCGGGCCCACCGGCGAGGCAGGCTGGAAGGGCCAGCGCGGGGCGTACGCCGCCTGCCGCGGGGCGAAGCGCAGCCGGTCGCCCGCGTACCCGCCGGAGACGGCGGACTGGAACGAGGCGAACTCCGTCCCCTGCACCCCGCACATCAGGTCGTACGCGGCGTCGGCCTGCGCCCCGGCAACGGAGAGCACGAAGTCGCCCGCGGGCGAGGACTGGAACTGCTCTCCGCCGTCTTCCGTGGCCACGCCGGCGTGGAGGACCAGCCGCCCCGCGTCGGCGTTGGACTCGAGCGGGCCGGGGACGGGCAGCAGGGTGACGGGAGCGCCGAACGAGGTGCGGTAGTACGACGCGAGCACCGTGGTGGAGGCGTCGAAGTTCTGGCCCGTGAACACGAAGGCCGTGCGGTCGGCCTGGTGGACGGTGTTGAGCGGGTCGTTGGGGTCCACCCAGACGTCGAAGCCGATCAGGTCCGAGGGGTTGGGAAGGTTGCCGTCGGCCAGTGGAAGGTACTCGGCCACGGCGTCGCGGACGGAGCCCGCGGGAGCGGGGAAGAGGAACTGGAACCCCCAGGAAAGCCGCGTCTGCAGCGACAAGCGCTGCAGGAAGGCACCGAAGTGGAAGCAGCCCCGCCCGCCGCCGCTCATGGGGAGCGTGGCGGCGGAGATCTGCAGCGCCTGGGGCGCCTGCGTGCCGCCGAAGGTGATCCCGTTGTTCCCCGCCACGGTGATCGTCTCGCCGTCGAGCGAGAGGGTGAGCCCGCTGCTCACCTGCAGCGACAGCACGGTCACGGTGGACCCGGCGGCCTGGACCAGCGGCGCGATGAGCCCCAGCAGCGTGCGGCTTCCCGACGGGTCGATCCCCAGGTAGGGCGCCGTCGCCTGGGTGATGTTGGCCAGGCTGGTGAGCCACACCATCCCCCGGTCGCTGCGCAGCACGCCCTGCACGGCGGTGACGAACGCCTGCAGCTTCTGCGGGGTGGAGAGGTCCGGCGCCTGCCCGGCGAACACGAACGAGCCCCCGAGCGCCGTATCGGTGAGCGCCGGCTGCAGCTCGATGCAGGGCTCGGTGGCGACCCCCGTGGGGAGGAGGTACCCCAGCCAGTCTTCTTGCGGCCCGCCCTGGGCGGCGTAGAGGTTGGACTGGTCGATCTGCGCGAAGAAGCACATGGCGCGGCACCGGGTGCGGGGGCGAAAAGGGCGCCGGCGCCAGGGCGGCGGCCGGCGCGAAGGGGGCCGGGGGCCCCCGCCCTCAGGTCGTGAACGTGGTCGAGCAGGCCAGCGTGGTCTGGCTGGGCCGCGCGTGCGCGTACCCCCCCGCGAAGTAGCCGAGCGTGTACTGTGCGCCACGCCGGATGGCCACGTTCTGGAGAACGCCGTCCCCGCTGGAGGCGTCCTGCTGCACCGGCACGAACGCCAGCGGCGGCACCTGGTAGAGCATGTTCGGCGAGGCGCCCTGCCAGAGCCCCACCCAGTGGCCACACGCCGCGGGCCGCACCCCCGCGGGGAGGGTGTACGCGAAGACGACGAGGGTCGGGGTGACGCTGGCGGGGGTGATGTCCGGGCTTTCCTGGTTGACCTGGCCCCCGGGCGCGATGAACGCGGTCGCGCAGACGTTGCACGTGTCCGGCCCGGTGGCGTAGCCGAGCAGGTACCCCTGCTGCGTCACCTGGGCGTGTATGGCGCCGCTCCCGGTCGGCAGGTTGCCGGCGATGCGGGCGCTGGCCAGCGGGGTCGTGGGCGGGAGCGCGGGGCTGGCCGTCTGCCAGAGGAAGACGGTGTTGCCGTAGGTGGCCGGCTGGTTCCCGGGCGGGGTGTCGTAGCCGAACGCGATCAGGTTGGGAGAGACGTTCAGCACGCCGATGGAGGTGGTGTACGACTGGCTGCCGACGGCGCCGACCGACGCGGGGGCCGCGCTCGAGAGCTCGATTCCGCTCAGGGCGTCGCCGCTCACGGTTTCACTCATCGTTCTGCCATCCGGTGCGGAAGGGATGCCGGCCCAGGGTGGGCCAGCGAGGGCGCCGGCCGCCCGTGACGGCGGCCGGCGCGGAAAAGACCCGGCCCGGGGGCTCAGGTGTTGAAGGTGTACGAGCAGGCCAGCGTGGTCTGGACGGGCTTGGTGGCCGCGAACCCGCCCTTGAAGTAGGCCAGCGTGTACTGCGTGCCGCGGAGCAGGGTGACGCCGTTGATGAAGCCCTGCCCGCTGGAGAAGTTCTGCGGCACCGCGGCGAAACCCAGCGGCGGCGTGCTGTAGAGCGCGCCCACGCCCTGCCCCTGCCAGATCCCCACCCAGTCACCGTCGGTCTGCGGCTGGGTGCCGCTCGGCACGCTGTAGCTGTAGGTGATGGAGGTGGGCCCGTACCCCGCGTTGGTGACGCTGGGCGACTGGTTGGTGTTCGTGCCCGAGGCGGGGATGAACACGGTGGCGCAGACGTTCTTCACGTTGGGCCCGGTGGCGTAGCCCAGCAGGTAGGGGAGGATCCCCACCTGCGCGGGGAAGGTGCTCGAGCCGTTGGGCTGGTTGGGGGTCACGCTGAAGGTGTTGATGGGGCTGACGCCGATGGGGATCGCCTGCGCCGACGTCTGCCACATGAACACGGTGTTGCCGTAGGTGACGGGCTGGTTCCCCGGCATGCTGTCGTAGGTGAACTGGATCTGCGTTCCCCCCACGCCGATGGCGGAGAACTGCGTGGTGTACGCCTGCCCGTCGGCGGCGCGGACCGATACCGGCGAGATCTCGATCCCGCTGACGGCGTCATTGTTCACGATGTCGGACATGTTCTCTTCTCCTGGTGCGGGGGTGCACGGCCCCGGACGGGGCCGGAAACTTCGCCTGCGGCGTTTTCCGTCAGGCGTCGTCGGTCGCGAAGGTGAGGATCGCCGCCGCGGTGGGGGGATTCTCGCCCATGAAGTAGACCAGGGTGTAGGTCGTGCCGCGGGTGATCACCACCCCGTTGAACCCCACGTCGCCCGCGCTCATGTCCATCGGCACGGGGGCGCGGGCCAGCAGCGGCGGGGCGGCGTAGGGGTTGACCCTGCCGTTCCACAGCCCGAGCCAGTTGTGGTTGGTGGCCGGGAGGTAGCCGTCGAGCACGCTGTAGTGCACGGAGACCGAGGTGGTCCCCACGCGGTTGAGGCTCAGCGACACCGAATCGGTGGGGCCGGTCTGCGCGCCCACGCCAAGGATGGCCGAGGCGCAGATCTCGGTGATCTCCGGCCCCACGCCGTAGCCCACGGTGTAGGCCAGCTCCGCGATCTGCACCCCGTCCACCACCAGCGATCCCTCGACGAAGTTCCCGGGGATCTTCATCGTCCGCATCGGCGGCTGGTTCCAGGGGACGATGGTCCCCTGCCACACCGCCACGAAGTTCTGGTAGGTGGTGGGCTGGTTCCCGGGGAGGCCCTTGTAGTTCAGGTCCAGCGTGGTCCCCGTGGCGCCGGTGACCACCACCGACACCTGTGCGAGCGATGGCGCGATCTGGACGCGGAGCGCCTCGTCCGTGGCCGGCCACACTCCCGGTACGCTCAGCGGGCTCTGCAGGCGGATTCCCCAGCCGTCGTCCACGCGTTTCCTCTCCTCCAGCCGGGTTCACGTTAGCGGGCGTACGAACTGTTTACTCTGCGTCCCTTCAGGAGCGCCCGTCGGGATCGACGGAAGACACCGGACCTTCCCCGAGCGTGCTGGCGCGGGGACGCGAGGGGGACGGACGAGCGGGTGTGGCGGGCCTGCGGCAGAGCGTGTTTCTCGGACCGCACAGTGCGCGCGGTGGCCGAAGTGGAGCGGACGGGGTGAAAACCGGCCCCACGCAGGCTGGCGAGCCTGCGTAGAAACCGGCGGACCAGTGGGTGCCTTCTGTTACGGCAGGCTGTAGCACTCCATCCGTTGTCAATGGCTAATGCCGCGCGGCGCCGCCCGCAAGGTAAACGTACGTTTATAGACACATTTGTTGCAAAACGTTCGTTTTTTGTGCAGCGTGGGCACGGCCGGGCACGAGAAGCTGCGCACGGCCGCCCCCGCCCGCCCGAGCGTGGGTAGTCCGCCGTCGCGTCTGGAGGAATCCGGGACTTGTAGCCCACCTTCAGGCCGGCAGGTGGCCGCAAGCAAGCGGTGTGGTCTGCGACCGCGGTGCGAGGCGCCGAGACAGCATGCGGGGTGCGAAGAGCTTCTTCGCACCCCGTTCCGTTAGGTATCGGCGCTTTCGCTGAACCGCACGGTTGGCCTCACTGCGGCGGTTTAGTGGGCCTGCATAACTCCACTGCACACAGTCATCTCTGGCGCTTCATCTGTAAAAAGGCATATAACAGGCGGTCATTTGACTCTATTGCGTTATCAAAATCCCTCTGCATCGTTCGAGCACTGCGGCGAGGGGCGGGGGCCGCGCGTGCTGGTGGGCTCAATGTCCCCTCTTGACGTAATCGATAAGGGGACATATACTCCGAGTGGAAGGGGTGATGTATGCCGTTCGTGCTGGCGTTGCCGAAGGGGTGGAAGGAGGCAGGGTGGACTGTCAGGATTGCCGAGAAGGAACGGCTGGAGCCGCCGCACGTCACCATCCGCAGGCGCGACATCGCCTGGAGGGTGGGGTTGCGCGACGGAGAGTTCCTCGATGGGCGTCCGCCGCCGGACGACGTTCCGAGAGAGCTGCTATCGTGGGTGAAGGGCGAGTTTCCCACGCTGATCGCGGAGTGGGACCGCAAGTATCCGAAGAACCGGGTGCAACCGCAGGAGGGGGATGATGGGCGCTGACGTGATGCTGCTGAGCCTGGCGGGGCGGGCTCCCGGGCCCGTCCGGCTGGCGGAGTCGGCCGACGAGTTGCGGCGCGCGTTCACCCGCGGCGGGCGCGAGGCCACCGTCTGGATCGCGCGGAAGGCAGCGGCGTTGCAGGCGCTGGCCGACGTGGCCGACGCGCGGCGCGGCGACCACCGCCTGGTGCTGCTGGAGCGCGTGAACGTAGCGCGGGAGGCGTTCCTCCGGGCCATCTTCCGCACTGTGGTGTCGCTGAGCGGGGCCACCTTCCTCCCGGTCGAGGAGCTGAAGACCGCGCTGGCCTCGCCGTACCGCGACCGGCTGTTCATCGGAGGGATCGTGGATCACGACGCGGGGGTGGTGGTGCTCTACCGCGCGGACCTGGGGCGCGATGCGCTGGTGGTGCCCACCGCATGGTTCACCCCCTCGGGCGACGGCGTGGAGCCGGACTTCCGCGAGTTCGCGGTTGCGGATTACGGGTCGGCGATCCGGCTGGGGGAATACGAGGCCTCGGCCGATGCCGTCCTCTACGAGTTCGACGCTCGGTACCGCCGCACGGCCAAGAAGGAGATGCTGAAGCGGGACGAGTCGTTCGGGGCGGCGCTGCGGCGGCTGCGGCTGCAGCGCGGGGTGGGGCGCGACGACTTCGCCCCGATCTCGGCCAAGCAGATCGCGCGCATCGAGCGCGGCGAAACCGAGAAGCCGCGGGAGCGCACGCTGGAGCTGATCGCGCGGCGGCTGGGGGTGCGGCCGGAGGAAATCGAGGAGTACTGAGCGGCAACGACGATGAACGGCGGAGGCCACGAGGAAGCTGACTCGTGGCCTCTCGCCGTTTCGCCTGCGCGCTAGCCGGGCGAGGGCGACGGCTAGCGCTGGATGGTCCGGGTGTTCTGCGAGGTGGCTGTCCAGTTCGGGCAGCTGGTGCTGTTCCCGCTGGCGATCACCACGTAGCCCGAGGGGATGGGCGAGATGCTGCACACCACCTCGGTGGTCCCCGGGATCTTGATGCTGTACTGGTTCTGCGCCGTGGCCGTCCAGTTGGCGCAGTTGGGATTGTTCGACGCCGAGGTGATCACGTAGCCCGCGGGGATCGGCGAGTTGCTGCACACGTTCATGGGCGAGACAGGAGTGCGGATGGTCTTGGTGTTCTGCGCCGTCGCGCTCCAGTTGGGGCAGTTGGAGTTGTTCCCCACCGCGATCAGCACGTAGTTCGACGGAACCGGGGAGTTGCTGCAGACCACCTCCTGGCTCCCGGGGATCTTGATGCTGTACTGGTTCTGCGCCGTGGCCGTCCAGTTTGCGCAGTTGGAGTTGTTCGACGCCGAGGTGATCACGTAGCCCGACGGGAGCGGCGAGTTGCTGCACACGTTCATCGGCGAGACGGGTGTACGGATGGTCTTGGTGTTCTGCGCCGTCGCCGTCCAGTTGGGGCAGTTGGTGTTGTTCCCCACCGCGATCAGCACATAGGGCGAGGGGACCGGGGAATTGCTGCAGACAACCTCCTGGGACCCAGGGATGCCGATCAGGTACCGGTTCATCGTGCCGGGAGCCCAGTTGGGGCACGAGGTGACGAGGCTGCCGGAGATGATCACGTAGCCGGCCGGCACCGCCTGGTTGCTGCAGATGTTGGTGCCGTTGGTGTACCTCCGCGGCGCACCGGGCGTCGCGGGTGACGCCGCGCCCGTCGCGGTGGGCGAGTCGGAGCACGCGGCCAGGAGCGCGAGCAGCGCCCCCAGCAGTGCTGACGGATGCCGTAACTTCATGGGGTACCTCTCGGAAAGGGTGGGTGGCGGCGCGACGAGTGTTTCTCGCGCCTGTGTGCAGTACCAGCCGCCCTTTTCGGGTGGTCCGCCAATGTGACGAGTGCCCGAAGCGCGGGGCGAGACGCCTGCCGCGCGCTCTGAAAGCCTTGGAAACACGGAGGCCGCGGGGGATTCGCTCCCCGCGGCCTCCGAATTCGTGCAGCCAGCCGACCGTCAGCGCTCGACGAAGCGGTAGCTGGCGTGGCAATCGTAGTCGATGCCGTGCTTCTGCTTGAGCTGCTGGATGTAGCGCAGCTGCGCCGCGGTGTGCGGGCTCGCGACGCCATCGCCCAGAGGCTCGCTGGTGTGCAGCAGGATCTCCTCCAGCAGGTTGCCCACCGTCATCCGCTTGTGCACGGCAAGATCCTCCAGCAGCGCGGCGAGCCGTTTCTCCAGCCGCACCGTCACACCCACCCGCTCGATGGGCACCGGCTCGCCCACGCTGTAGATGTGCTGCCCGAAGCCGAGCTCGTAGCCGTGGAGGTCGCGCACGGAGTAGTCGCGCAGCCCGTACTCGCGGTCGCCGGGCGTGACCACCACCTCCACGCCGTTCGCGCGCTGGAACTCGAACAGCCCGTCGGCGTCGCTCACCACGAAGCGCACCGCACAGCCGCGCGGCTCCGGCGTGCCCTGCGCGAAAAAGATCCGCGTGTCGCCCAGGTTCACCCCGCCGTACACCGGCGGCTCGCCCCAGAGAAAGCCCGGCTCGAAGCCGAGCTTCGTCGTGTAGAAATCGACGGCGGCGGCCACGTCGCTCACCGCCAGCTCGGGGTGCACGGACTCACAGTCGACGATCGGCATCTCAGGTCTCCATCTCCAGGCTAGCGGACGCCCGCGGGCTGCCGGACCAGCCCCGCGTAGAACTCCCAGTCGGCACCCATCGCGGCGTGGATGGCGGACAGCGGGATGGGGTGCCAGCGCGAGCCGCGCACCTGCTTGCGGCTGGTGTTGCGCGGGTGCACCAGCGCGGCGAACCAGCTCGGGTCCGGGATGGCGTGGATGGAGGTCTGCGCCCACACCCAGCGCGTGTCCTCGCCCACGTTGAGGCCGGGGAAGGGGCGCCGCTCCCACGCCGCGCGGCGGTAGAGCAGCGTGTTGCCGCCCACCCAGGCGCGCGCGTCGTTCCAGCGGTACTCCCACGCCTGCTCCGCACCGGGGTCGAAGTAGCGCACCGTGCTCAGCCCGCAGATCTCCGCTCCCGACGCCTCCAGCGCGGCCACCTGGATGGAGAGCCGGTCGGCGGCCGCCCAGTCGTCGTCGTCCCAGTGCGCCAGCAGCTCGCCGCGCGCGAGGGAGCAGGCCAGGTTGCGCTTGGCCCCCAGCGTGGGCGAGCGCTCGGCGCGCACGTAGCGGATGCGCCCGTCGGCGGGGACCAGGTCCTCCACCCGGTCGCGCCCGTCGTCCACGATCACCAGCTCGCGGTGGGGATAGTCCTGCCGCAGGAAGAGCTCGATGGCGCGCGGCACGAAGCGGCGCCGGTCGGCCGTGGGCATCAGGCAGGAGACCAGCGGCCCGTCGCCGGCGGCGGCGTGCGGCGCGGCGACGCGGACGCGGCGGGCGTGGTCGCCCTCGCGCGCGGCGGCCGAGCGCTGCGCGTACCAGCCGCGGTCCGGCGCCAGGTGCGCGGGCTCGTCCACCCGCCGCCACCCGGACGGGTCCACGTGCCCGCCCAGGGCAAAGCGCCACGCGTTGGTCCCGTGGCGCAGGTAGACGAACAACCCGGGGTCGTCCACGCGCAACAGCCGCGCGCCGCTGCGGATGGCGCGCGAAAGGAAGGCCGCATCTTCCGCCAGCGACGCCGCGGGGTAGCTGGCGCGCGGGCCCCAGACGGAGCGGCGGAACATCAGCGTGCCGCCGTGCACGTCGCCCACGAACAGGCGGCGGTGCAGCTGCGGGGTGCATCCCCAGAACTGCCAGCGCTCCAGGTCGAAGAACACCTCGGCGCGGAGCCCCGTCAGGTCGGCGCGGCCGGCCAAGATGGGCGCGGCCTGCACGCTCAGGCGGCGGGGCGCGTACCAGTCGTCGTCGTCCCACTGCGCCACGATCTCGCCGCGCGCCAGCTCCACCGCGCGGTTGCGCTTGGCGCCGATGCTGCCCCCCGCCGGCACCGACACGTAGCGGATGCGAGGGTCGGCCGGAAGGCGCTCCCCCAGGTCGTTCCCCGCGTCGTCGACGATCACCAGCTCCAGGTTGGGATAGTCCTGCGACTGGAAGTAGCGCACCGCCTGCAGCGCCCAGTCCGTGCGCCCGCGGGTGGGCATGATGCAGGTGATCAGCGGCGGCTGGCCCGGCTGCGCGGCCGCGGGCTCGGGCGGCGGCGCCGGCTGGGGCGCGAGGGGGGTGATGCCGGCGTAGAGGAAGATGGGCTGCGGCACCGCGGCAGGCTGCTGGGCCTCCTCGGGCGGCGCCCACGCGGGGACGGCCACGGGCGCGGGCGACGGCGGCGGCTCGATGCGCAGCTGCACCAGCTCGCGCGGGGCGAAGTGCTCGCACGCATCGCCGCGGCAGTGCGGCTGGTAGCCGTCGGCCGTGCCGCGCAGGCGCAGGGCGCAGAGGCGG
>JADMIO011624615.1_pt1 | contig 31918 bp, 28 predicted proteins | sample 8958161 | NCBI WGS metagenome assembly JADMIO01 (sample SAMN16585339, study PRJNA669376) | soil metagenome | isolation source: Crop rotation soil | place: USA: Cullars Rotation, Alabama | collected 2011
GACGCGAAGTGAGAAATCGGCGCGACGCGCGCAAGCGGAATACAAGAAGTGGACAAGCGCCGAGCCGAAGGCGTTCTGGGGAGACACGCCGTGGCAGGAGATTCTCAAGGAAGTTCGCAACCTGGACGTGATCGCGGTGGCGACGCCCGACCATTTGCACACGGAAGTGATCCTGGCAGCGCTGGAAGCAGGAGTTCACGTGGTCACGGAAAAGCCGATGTGCCTGGATATCGCCGAAGCGGATCAGATCATCGAGCTTGCACGCGCGAAGAATCGGGTGGTGGCGGTAGATATGCATAAGCGCTACGACCCGGACCACCTAAGGATTCGGAACGACATTCAGAAACGCATTGGGGAGCCGCTTTACGGAACGGCGTTCCTCGAAGAGCCGCTGGAGGTTTCAACCAGCACGTTCAAATGGGTGGAGCAAAGCGATCCGTTTAGTTACGTGGGACCGCATTGGGTGGATCTGATTTACCATTATTATCACAGCAAGCCAGTGTCGCTGACGGCGGTTGGGCAGAAGAAGCGACTGAAGCGGGATGGCATCAATGCGTATGACGCGGTCCAGGTGCGCGTCGATTTTGAGAATGGGATGAGCATCAACTTCCACAATAACTGGATCACGCCGCCGGATTTCGAAGGGCCGGTGAACCAGGGACATGAAATCGTAGGAGCGGATGGCAAGGTGGAGAGCGACCAGCAGTATCGCGGCTTTCGCTGGTGGAACAAAGGCGGAGGGAGTAGAACGTCCAACAATCACTTTACCCGGGATGTGATGCGGCCGGATGGATCGCAGGCTTATATCGGGTATGGCGTCGACAGTTTAACAGTCGGCATCGCGGCGATCTGCCGCATGAAATTCTTTCACGCGTCCCTTGCGGATGTGAGCGAGATTTATCCGACGGCAGAAGATGCCAGAATTGTGGTCGCGATCGTGCATGCGGCACGAATCGTTCGCGATTTAAACTTCACGTACATGCAGGAAGGTAAAGGCGCGGCGGTAACAGCCAGGTTCGGAAATGATGGGATTACAATTGTGGATCCGAACCGCGCGGAATCGGGGAAAGTATTCGAGCAGATCTATCAGAAGGCATTGTGAGCAAAAAACAGCACTTCAATCGGCCACGCATTAAACCATTCCAACCAAAAAACTTCAGGCGTGTTGGTAATACGCGCGATGCCCGATGATCTCGCAGGCATCCTCATAATCACCGTCCTGAAGGATCCAGAGCTCGCCGGCGAACGGCAACGTTGGCAGCGCCTGCGAAGTTGCCTCGTTGCGAACTTCGCATTCAATGCCCGCAGCTTCGATCTGGCTTTGCGCCAGGCCAAGTTCGGCGCTGTTCAAGGATGAGAAAATCAGCTTCATAGTTTTGGTGCCAGTTCCCGTGAAAAGAGAGCACGAGAAACGCCTTTTGTAAAGCTACACCCCAAGCCCAATCTTTCATGCTGACACGCGCGCACGAAAGAGTTGGGAGCCCTCCCGCGCAGTTTACTTTGGACTCCAGCTAAGCAATCGGTCGTGCTGAAACACGGCCGTGCCGTCCAGGGTCTCTCGCATCCCGGCCGGTGGACGGTTGGGGGGCGCCGAATAGGTCGCGGATGTTGTATGGTAGCTGCGAACCTGAGCTCGCTGTGTGTCCATCACGGGTGGTGATGACCAAGGCCCCCACGTTTGAGTTTGCGTGGGTGGCGCGATGACAATTCGCTTTGTGTAGTATTCCCAAATGATGAACTCGCCGTTGGTGCTGACTATACTTGGCTGGCCCCAGGCTATGACGACGGCATCAGGCCGCATACCCTCGCGCAGAGCGCCGCGGTCCACCGAGGTTCGTTCCTCCGGAGTGAGGGCGGCGTATTCTGCGGCATGAGCCTCTTTGCGCTCAGCGAGACGGGAACTGGAGCTTTGGCAACCCAGGAGGACAGTTATGCAGAAGAGTCCTGACACAGCTATAAGCAACTGAGTCCGTCGAATGTTCATGAGCAAGAGTAAAGGTTTACGGAACCTGAACGCGATTCCACACACTGTGCAAGGTTAGGAGAACCAAAAGGCGAGGCAACACCAATTGCACACCAACCTGCAAGGGATTTACATGTAGGCCGTTGCTTGCAGCCTTACACGCGTTTACTGTGGAACGACGCGGGCGGTGAATGGCTTGGTTCAAATCATGGGAAAGAAACGGATTATTATTGTTGGCGGCGGGTTTGGCGGAGTGAAGTGCGCGGAGACGCTTTGCCGAGGCAAACACCGTGACGAACTGGAAATCGTTCTCTTTAATGATCAAAATCATTTGGTCTTTAGCCCGTTGCTCGCTGAGGTCGTAGGCTCATCGCTGAATCCCATCGATGTGATTGTGCCTTTGCGGCAACTGTTGCCATACGTTTATTGCCGGACCGAAGGGGTGCTCAATGTCGACCTGGCGAAGAACGAAATCGAGTTTTCCGGCGAGGATAACGAAACGGGACGGATGGGTTACGAGCACCTGGTGTTGGCGTGCGGCAACGTGACCAACCTCAATGTGGTGCCGGGAATGGCGGACCACGGATTTCCACTCAAGGCCGTTGCGGATGCGGCGGCATTGCGCTCGCATGTGATGGAGCAGATGGAGAAGGCGGAAGTCGCCCCGGAGCCGAAACGGCGAAAGTGGCACCTGACTTTTATCGTCGTAGGGGGCGGATTCAGCGGTGCGGAAGTAGCGGGTGAAATAAATGATCTGGTTTGTTCGAGCGCGCGTTATTTTCGGAATTGGAAGCGCGAGGATGTGCGGGTGGTGTTGATTCATTCGCGCGACCAGATTGTGCCTGAGATCAGCCCGAAGCTGCGCGAGTTTGCGCGGCGCAAGATGGAGAAAGCGGGCGTCGAGATCATGCTGAACGCGCGGGTATCGTTCGCTACGCCGGAAGGGGTGGGAGTGCAGGGCGGCCAGTTTGTTGCGGGCGGCACCATCATTTGCACGGTCGGTAGTTCCAGCGCGCCAGTGACCGAGCGATTGCAGGTGGCCAAGGAGAAGGGCCGCATACTAACCGACCCGGACATGCGCGTGCGCGGGCAGAAAAACGTGTGGGCCATTGGTGATTGCTCCTACACCATGAATGCGCAGAACGGGCAGCCATCGCCCACGACGGGGCAATTCGCTGAACGACAGGGTCGGCAGTGCGCGCAGAACGTGTTGCGGGCTGTGCGCGGTGAATCCACGAAACCATTCTACTTTAAACAACTGGGTGAGTTGTGCGCCATTGGCGGTCATTCGGCGGTGGCGGATTTGATGGGGATGCAACTCTCCGGTTTCATTGCGTGGTTTATTTGGCGTGGGATTTATTTGTTTAAGCTGCCGACGCTGGCCCGGAAGTTTCAGGTGGGCTTCGACTGGGCCTGGCTGCTGTTATATCCACGCGATCTGGCGCACGTTAAAATGCAAAGGACCGACCGTATTACTCACGCGCACTATCAGGCAGGCGATGTCATCATCGAGAAAGGCGATCCCGCGACGAATTTTTACGTTATTGAAAAGGGCGAGGTGGAAGTAGTGCGAGGCCAAAACAACGGCGACCCTGGCCAGGTGCTGGCAGTGCTCGGAGCGGGCTCGTTCTTCGGAGAGAGAGCATTGATGAGCACGGAACCGAGAGTTGCGACCGTTAAAGCGCGTACAGACGTTGACGTGGTCGTGATGGGCAAAAACGTTTTCACACAAATTTCGGGTTCCCTCGCGCCGCTGCGGGATGCGTTAGCTCAAACTCTGAATCGACGTGCTATGGATGTCTGGAAGGGGCAGCCGCAGGTGTTGGAAGTGTTGAAACGAACCCCACTAAAGCAAATCATGGAGCCGGTCCCGCAACCATTACTAAAGCCTGACAGCACTTTAGGAGATGTCACGCGCGCGGTAGTCGAGTCAGGCAATGAGTTCTTCTATGTCTCCAGCGACGGTCAAACGCTCGAGGGAGTGGTCACCATGACCGACTTATTGCGCGGACGTTCGATGGGAGCCACGGGTAAAACGAAAGTGAGTGAGTTCATGACGAAGAATCCCGTTGCGATCGCCGCGGATGATGATTGCTCGGTAGCATCGGCAGCAATGCGCGAGTATCGGCTGAAAAGTCTGCCGGTGGTGGAAGCAAAGAATTCGAGGAAATTGGTGGGTTGTTTGAAGATTCGGAAGTTAATGGCGCATGTAATGCGGGGGGAAAGCACGAAGGGCGAATGACGAAAACCGAAATAAGGTCGAAATTCTCAAGGCCCTAGGAGCAGCTAAGCTACGAAAGCGCTTCGGTGTGCAAGTCTAGTGCGTGCAGCAGGCCGTTGATCTGTTCGCTGGTGTGAGATGCGGTCAGGCTAATGCGGAGGCGAGCTTCGCCGCGGGGGACAGTGGGAAACCGAACGGCGGGGACGAATAGGCGGGCTGCTTTCAGATTGGTGGAAAGACTCACGGCGGCCGATTCGTCACCGACAGGGAAGGGAACGATTTGAGTCTGTGCTTTGAGCGGCAGTTCGCAAGATAAGGCATTTATCAGGTCCAGGTTTTGGCGGAGGGATTTTCGGCGGCTATCTCCTTCGGCAGATTGAGCCAGCTCGATTGCAGCGTGAGCGGCCGCGGCGGCAGCGGGGACCGGTGCGGTTGAGAAGATGAAAGAGCGCGCCCGGTTGATAAGGTAGTCGATCAGCACACGAGAGCCGCAAATATATCCTCCCGCAGAGCCAAGCGCTTTGCCCAGCGTGCCCATCTGGACATCGATCTGACCCGCGACGCCAAATTCGTCCGCGACGCCACGTCCGCTTTCTCCGAAAACGCCCACTGCATGGGCTTCATCCACCATCAGCCAGGCGCCATGCTGTTCTTTGAGGTGAACGAGCTCACGCAAGGCAGCGCGATCGCCGTCCATGCTGAACACGGACTCCGTGACCACCAGCGTTTGCTGGCGTTTGCTGGCGTTGGCTGCGCGGGTGTTTGCCCATTTCAGAATGTCTTCAAGGTGATTAGCGTCGTTGTGAGCAAAAACTCGGAGCTTCGCACCGCTAAGGCGGGCGGCATCGACAATGGAGGCGTGGACGAGTTTGTCGAGGATGATGACGTCCTCTCTGCCGCACAAGGCGCAGAGGGTGCCGAGCGCGGCAGCGTAACCGCTCGAAAAGCTTAATGCGGATTCGGTCTGTTTAAAGGCGGCGATTTTCTGATCCAACGCATCATGTGGAGAGAGCGAACCGCAAATGAGACGCGAAGAGCCGGAGCCGGCGCCGAATTCCCGGACAGCTCGCGCCGCGCTTTCAATAACAGCCGGATGGTTGGCCAGGCCGAGGTAATCGTTTGAGCCGAAGTTTACGTATTCGACGCCCCCAATGCGAACAGTGGCGCCTTGAGGCGTTTGCACGTTGCGCAATTCGCGGTAAAGACCTTGAGCACGGATATCGTCCAGCCGTTCGCGGAGACAATCAGAAAGAGAACTCACGGCGTGCGCTTGATTCTGGAGAGGCCGCTCGGTCGAATCGCCCAGAGCCCGTTGAGCATGCTGCCATGGATGGAACCTTGATGAGCCACCATTGCTGAATAAGACTGCTTGCGCTTACCACTAAAGGGGATAGCGATGAGGTCGGCCACAGCGTCCGCTCGAAGCTCGCCAAGTTGACCAGCCTTTCCCAGTGCATGCGCGCCATTAACGGTTGCCATCTCAACGATACGACGCGGACGAATTCTTTGGACCTCCGCGAGAGTGCGCATCTCCTCGAACATACTGAGTTCGACATGCTGACGCGGCTTGCGTAATACACTGATGAGGCTATCGGTGCCGAGGCCGACGTTGACGCCGTTTTGGAGCAGTCGTTGCAGCGGGAAGCGGGCATGCCGGAAATACAGATGGCTGCGTGGACAATGGATGACGCTCGCCCCACTTTCCGCAATTGTTTGCGCATCGCCGGGCCCCAGATAATTGGCATGTATGACCAGCGTATTCGGACCAAGCGCGCCGTTGCGAGCCATGTGCTCGACCGGTGAACCGAGCCCGCAATCGCTTACGTCGCGGGTGCTTTTTTTCAGCCAATGAAACATGTCGCCGCGGCGATGGCGAAACATGTTGTATTCCACCTTCGACTCGGCGACGTGGGTGGCGACGAGGAGCTTTCGCTTGCGAGCAGCCGCGGATGCGGTTTGCAGGAGCGCAGGCAGTGTCGAGTACGGCGCATGGGGCGAGAGCGCGACCCGGCCCTTCGCTTTCGGCAAGCGAGCGATATGGGCAAGGGTTTCCTCGAGGAGCATGACAGGCGGACGCCGTTCGGTGATGCCGATCATCTCAAAAAAAGAGATAACGCGCAGTGGCGTGCTGTCCCACGCTTCCGGCAGTAGTTCGGGCACGGCCTCGATGTCCGCGACGGTTGTAGTCCCGGTGCGCAGCAGCATTTCCGCTCCGTGTTTCCAGGACTCGAGGTAATCCTTGCGTATCCAATCCGCCTTGATTGTGACGATCGATTTTAGCCAGTCGGTAAAGTGTCTTGTGGGCGGCAGTTGACCGGCCATGTCCGTGTAATCGAGATGGCAGTGAGCATTAATGAGCCCTGGTGCGAGCAGGACTTCTCCGAGGTCGAACTTTTGGCCGGGTTCGCGCCGCCAATCGCGCCAGCGACCGACTGCGAGGATGCGAGTGCCTTTGATAGCTACCGCGCCATCTTCAATAGGTTCACGCGTGATTGGCAGGACAAGTCGCGCGCGAAGAATCATCTATTTAGCGAACACCGCGCGGGCTTAAAGCCCGGCTTCCTGGCGCACACGTTTACTGCGGGAAACCAGCTTTTTGTTGCGCGCCTTGAATTTGTTGTGCCGCTTGCGCAATTGCTGCTCAACTTTTTTGGTAACGAGGTCAACCGCGGCATATAAATCGATTTCCTTGTCTTCGGCAAAAATGTCGGGCCCGGGCAACGAAACGGTAATGGAACAGGAGAACTGCCGTTCGACGGACTTCGATTGATCACGTTCCAGCACGACCCGGATGCTCGTGGCGTAATGATCGAGATGCTCCAGTTTGGCGATGCGACCCAACACATGCTCCTCGATTGCTTTGGTCAACGTGACGTTATGCGGCACTATGATAATATTCATATATTTCCCTGTCCTTTAAACTCACCCAACCGCCCGTGCATAGCAATCACTTCGGCGCCGGAATGAATATTTTTTTTCCAACCGTTAACCGCTCGGCTTTGAGCCCGGGATTGGCGGCGAGGATTTGCTCGGGCGTGACTTTGATGTTGTTTTCGCGATAGGCCTGGGCAATTAGTGACAAGGTATCGCCCGATTTAACCACGTATTCGAAGCCTTTCTTGTCGGCGGTCTCGTGCGGTGTCTCGTCGGTCTTGTCCTTCTCGCGAGGAGGCTTAACCGCTGGCGGTGTGGCGCTCGCGAGGTGTTTGCCGAGCTTGCTGATCGCGTCGCTCACTTTTTCATAATCGGCCATGCGCTTGCGGTCGACTTCCTCAACAGCTTTCGCCACGCGTTTCAGATCTTCAGGGCTGGCGTAGGAAACTTTGGGAGTGTTTTGTTGCTGTTCGCGCAATGCATCGATTTCGCGGGAAAGTTCAGCAATGCGTTTGCGCTGCGTGTCCTGGCCCGCGATGAGGTCCTCGATTTTGCCGGTTAACTGGTTCAAGCGCTCCATGACAGCCGCATCCTGCGCGTGACTTGCGGACGGCACGAGGCTCAGGGCTAACGCCAATAAAAGTAAAATCCGTTTCATGAGCCGATATTAAAACGGAACGGTTGAAAACCAAGTCCCAAGTCTATGTTGCGTAATATTTTGCTATTTTGCGGATGCCTTTGGCAACGTTGCGAATGTAATCCTCGTCCATGCCTTCGTGAATAGGCGTGTTCATACAAGTCTGAAGGATCGCTTGCGCCTCCGGAAGTTGGACTTTGGTGTAATCCATTTTCGTCAGCCCCAGGTCTTTGACGGGCCATTTGCCAGCGAAAAACGAATGCTGTTGGAATAGCGGCATTTGATGCAGCAGCAAGGGAATGTAACCGTCGCTGAGCGAGATTCCTTCGGCTGCCGCCGCCTTCACGAACTCGGTCCGGGTGCATTTGAGATTCTCCGGTCTCATGCGCATCATGTAGTGCCAATAGGTGCAGCGGTTGCCGGGAGTGACTTTGGGCGTGGCAATCTGTTCGAGCCCGCTGAGTTCTTCGGTGAGCAACGTGCCGAGCGCGGAGCGTTTCGAGGCGATGCCCTCAAGCCGTTCCAGTTGCGCGGCTCCGAAAGCGGCCTGCAATTCGCTCATCCGATAATTCGTGGCAAGCCGGTCCGCCTGGAAATGCGCAATCGCGCGGTCCCCGCCTTTATCACCGAAACGGTGGAGCAGTGGGCCGAAACGTTCATCGTTCGCAGCTACAACGCCGCCTTCCCCGGAGGTGATCTGCTTGGAAGTCTGCATGGAGAAGCAGGCAATGTGACCGACGGTCCCGATCGATCTGCCCTGATACATGGCTCCCCAGGCTTGCGCGCAATCTTCAATCAGAATGAGACCATGTTTATCAGCCAGCGTTCGCAGAGCGGTCAATTCGGAAGGATTGCCGCCGAGATGAACGGCAATGATGGCCTTAGTCTTTGGACTTATTAGGGGTTCGACTGTGCGGGCGCTGATTTGGTAAGTGTGCGGCTCGAGATCGGCGAACACCGGAACGGCCTGTTGAAAGAGAATGCCAATCACGGTGCCGATGTCAGTGAAGCCGGTCGTGATTACTTCATCTCCGGGCGCGATCCCGGCGGTGCCAACCGCAACGTGGATTGCAGCGGTCCCGGATGAACTAGTCATGACGTGCTTAAGCGTGGTGTGCTCCTGGAAACGTTTGGTGAAGAGCGTGGTTTGTGGCGCTTTCCAGTAAATGAGCGAGTCCTGCTTGAGCATCTCAGTGAACTGCTTCAGTTCCGGGTCGCCCCAGCGAATTGGTTTTTTGGCTGGCTTGGGCACTGCTTTTGGGCCGCCCTGGAGCGCCAGTTTTTCGGTTTCGGCTGCGGGGCGCTGGATTGGTTCTTCGCTGCGAGCGAACTCCGCGGTCAGCAGCATGGCGGAAGTGCCGGCAATGAATTGGCGGCGGGACAATGATTTATCGGGATGCATAGTGTGTGCGTTAGTTTTTGAGACGATAGAAGGCGGCGCTGTTTGTGGTCGGTTCGGTCACCGTATAGTTGGTGCCCAGCGGAACCGTCGGGGCGGTATTACTTTGCCACAAAATCGGAGCGCTGAGCGAAGATGCACGCTGCACGTAATACCTGGTCGCATTCGTCGCCCAGGAGAGAATCACGTTGTCGCCCGCTCTGGCAATAGCCAGGGTCGGAGGCGGCGGAGGCAGAACAGTGATGATGCCGGTTCCCGCAAAGTATTCGTCGTTCGTATGGGTAGCGGAGCTCATACTGCTGCCATATGTCCCAGGCGACTGCGCAACTCCGCTTAATCTCAGTCCGCCCACGAGTTCGTTTATCCCGGTGCCGAGCTCGACGAATCCCTGGTCTGCAACATCTACCGTGCCTCCGCCAGCGAGTGAAAGCGTGGCAGTGTCTGAGATGGCATTCAGCACTCCGGAGCGGATGAAGAGGCGCGCAATCGAGGAGGTTGATGCGGAGTTGTCTATGGTTACGTCTCCTGTCCCGAGGGTGGCCGCCGCATTCGTGACACAAAGGATCCCGCCATTGACGAGCGTGCCGCCGGAATAACTGTTGCTCGCGGCGAGCATCACCCACCCTATTTCGAGATCGCTGTTCGGTGCGGTCACTATGAATTTGCCCGGCCCGCTGATTGAACCTGTGAAGGTTGTGATTCCAACAGGATTGGCCGTTGCTCCGGTTCCGCCGTTCGCCTGCACGTGCACCAGGCTATCGCTCTGCAACACGAGCGGGTTGTTGATGGTGACGATGAGCCCTCGCTCGTTGCGAATCGCCCCCGGGAAAGCCGAAAAGGGCCCGGAACTGGGTCCGCTTCCATTCAAGTAAATTGAGCCGCTGCCGAAGGTAAATGTGGCGCTGGAAATGATATCAAGTTGTCCGCCGTTAATGGTGAGGCTTGAGGTCGCAGTAGGCGCAGCAGCACTCGAGGTCCGCAGGCGACCACCGGCCAGGACGGTAGGACCAGTATATGTTTTCGCGCCGGTGCCAAATGTGGCCAAGCCGTCTCCCGCTTTTGTGAACCCCCCACTGCCGTTGATGGTGGCCGTCAGATTGAGGGAGCCTGCAGCGGACGTTGCGGTGGTCTGGTAGACGGTGGCCACGACGTTGTCAGACAAGGTGATCGGCGCAGAAATCGTATTGTTTGCGGTGCCAGTGTTGGTTGTGATAATCGAGGCAGGGCCGCTGTTGGTTTCATCGAAGATGAGAGTGCTTCCAGGAGAGCCCGCTATAATGGCGATATTCGCGCTGTTGGTTACATTGAACAGCACTGAGCCTACTGTAGGCGAAATTCCAGAGAGCGTGGCAGACGTATTTCCTGAACCGCTGTTGAAGATGACGGATGCGCCGACTGAGTTTGGAACGGAGGGGGGCGTCCAGTTTGCTGTGCTATTCCAAGGCAGAGTGCCACCCGCGGTTGAGAACGTCTGGGCTTGAGTCGGCGCGGAAAACAAAGCCACCAGGCAGAAGCCGAGCACACCCAAGGCGCGCAATCTCGTCAGGGGGAGTCCGAGACCTTGGGCTGTCAGCCGTGGGTGGCACTTCATTGGGCTTACGTCACCACGATGCTGCGCGTGAGCACGGTCAATGTCAATTACCAGCCCGCTTATTCGTCACAATATCGTCCACCTGCCGGGCCAATTGTTCCAGGTACTCGTCGCCTTTGGGATGCCGAGTGAGCGCGACCAGGATGTAATGCCGCCCGCCGCCCGTCACCACGGCGCAGTCGTGCAGCCAGTCTTCCCACGTGCCCCATTTGCGGATGATTTGCAAGTCGCGGCCAGCCAGGCCTTTGACGAACTTGATCTGATCGTGTGGAATGTCGGGTGAAGCGAAGATCTCCCGCATCGTTTTCGAGGCTGCTGGTGAAACCAGTTTGCCTTGCTCGAGCAGCAGAAAATAGCGGAGCAGTTGCCGCACGGTCGCCGCGTGCGAGTTGTCCCCCATGGGTGAGCCGATGCGTTCGCCGCCCTTGCCGTAATGCTTGCCGACCCAAATACCGCCGCCATGGTTGGTCTCATAGAACCCCTGAGCGTTGAGCACAGCCTGGATTTGCTTCAAGCCTAATTCGGTCGAAAACTTCGCGGCCATCTCGTTATCGGATGCTTTGGCCATTAACCCGAGTTCGTGTTTGGTCTCGGGGTTGATGTTCGTCGCTGCATCCGGATGCAACTGAAAGTAGGCCAACAGGATTCCAACTTTGGCGACGCTCGCGGCGTATTCCTCCCGGTCAGGATGAATCATGGCGAGGCGCAAGGTGTTTAGATCGAGCAAGCCAGCGGCGGTTTGGTTCGTGCTCATGCCGAACTGTGCCCTAAGATCGGAATCGATCGCCTCGAGTTGTTTTTGCAACCCGCTGTCTACTGGGCTGGTGTAGTCGAGGACGTAACTTTTAGAATCGGCGCTAGCCGCACTTGAAGCGGGCGCAATGACGAGCAGCGTGGCGAGCGCGAGAAAGGCCAGCAGAACAGGCAAGTTGAGCATGATCGTGTTAATTACTGGAGTTTGCCGCTGCCCTCAATAGGCCAGATCTCCGTGACCACGCCGTTTTCGTGGATCACGTATTCGCGGTAGAGATTGCAGGTCGTGCAACCGTGGGAGGGGATAACTTCGACCTGATCGCCAACTTGTAGAGCTGTGCCCGCGGGGAGAGCGATGGACATGTGTTCCTCGGAGCCGAAGCCCTGAACTTTTGCACGGGGCAAGTCTTTCACTCGCGGCGGACCGAACTCGCCGCCTATGCCTTTGCGCCCGACATCAAGGATGGCCAACTGCGGCGTAGGACGGCTGATGACCGTCGAGAGAATGCTTTGGGCCTGTTTGAACTCGGGACGAATTTCGCCGTAATACCAATCCATCGCTGCGTAAGAACCGGCCTGGATTTCATCAATGCCTTGGGTGTTGCCGGTCATAGTGTAAGTGCCCGTGCCGCCGCCGCTGACAATTTTGACGGGAATGCCCGCCGCTTCAATCAGTTGGCGGGTTTCGATAAGCGGAGTGAGGGCGGCAGAGACTTTTTGTGCGCGTTCGTTTTCATCCCGCAAATCGACGATGTGACCTTCGTACCCTTGGAGGCCAAGGAACGAAACACCGGGAAGTGAGTGCGCAAGGCGGGCGAGAGCTAAGGCGGCTTCACCGGGGGCCACACCGCAACGATTCATCCCGATGTTTACTTCGATGAAGATTCCAATGCTGACGGCGGCTGCGCTGGAGGCGCTCGCGATCATTTTCAGGTTTTCGGCGGAATCGACGGCCACGATTGGTTTTGCGCGGCGGGCGAGTTCGACGAGCCGCTTGATCTTCACCGGCCCAACGATTTGGTTGGCGATGAGAATGTTCTGAATTCCGGAGTCAGCGAGGACTTCGGCTTCGCCGAGTTTCGCGCAGGTGATGCCGACAGCGCCGGCTTCGATTTGGTGCTTGGCCAACGTGGTGCATTTGTGGCTTTTGAAATGGGGGCGCAGCTTTGCATGACGATCGCCGAAATAGCCTGCCATGCGCTCCAGGTTTGCTCGCAGCGAGGGCGCGTGGAGGAGCAGGGCAGGGGTATCAACCATTCTGAGGGGTTGCCCGATGAGGGTGGCGTCATTCATGTCACAGCAAGGCTAGACGAATGAGCATCAAGGTAAAGAAACAGCCGCAGTGCGCACGCGCCGCCGAATCCTTACTATCCGCAAAGCATGGATACGGCATTTATGCTTTTAGCCTCCACGAAGGCCGTTGCCGCGCCACCCCCGGTGGCAGTGCCCAGTACCGTTTCGTTCGGCCCGCCACAGCTTCAGGTGTCGAGCTAAAGAATATTATCGGGTGCGAGTGTCGCAGAATTGACCCGGACTACTTTTCCAGGCGGTAGAACAAGGCGCCGGCAGTGGCGGAATTGGTGGCGAAGTATTGATTTCCAACCAGGGTGCCGGTCGTCACGTTGGTCCAAGTAATTGGGGTGGTCAGCGATGCGGACGCCTTTAACGTGTAGCCCGGGGTTTCGGAGGACCAGGACAGCACGACGCCCGCGGGGATTGGGGTGATATGCAGCACCGGCACCAGGGTCCAGGCAGCCATGCCGTTGTTGCTATCCAAAGCGAACACCCGATCACCTTTCCAAATTACTCGCCCGCAGCCGTTCGCATTATCCTGATGGTTGATTGGGAAATCATAGCTCTTTATGAAAAGCGGCTGGGCGGGGTCGCTTATGTCATATTGGACGAGCGTGTCCGGGGCATTGGAACTGGAGCCAAAAACGATCCCAACCATTATATTGGTGGCCGGATTAAAAGCGATCTGCCCCGGGCCGCCGGAAATGTTCGGATAGTTGGTGATGATGGTGCCGGTATGCGCCACGGTATCGTAGCTCAGCAGATTGAAGTTGCCGCTACCGTGTTTCTCCCAGAACGTCGCATCGCTGCTGGAGAAGAGGAGGGTCCGGCCTCCAGCCTGGCCACCCGCTGGGTTCGCGAAGTAGGCGTAGCCGCCGTGACCGTCGCCGGTCCAGGAATCGAGGTCGGTGATGCCACTTCCCGCAGTGGGCATCAGGAGCGCGCCGAAAGTGCCAGCCTGACTGTCCAGCAGCACCTGCGTATTGGTACCGGCGCCGCGCACCGCGAAGTAGTCGCCGAAGCGCTGGCTGCTTCCTGACGGGTCACCCGTCCACACCCTGACTGGTGGGGTGGTCAAGTCTGAGTTGGTCCAGTAGTACAAATTAAAATTAACGGTGCTGTCTCCGACGTTGCCGGCAATCACGGCGCCATCGGCCGCGATGTCAATATAGTTGAGCGAGAGCGAATTATTATTGAGCCCGCCAGAAATCACCCCCGGATCTACGTTCATCTGGTATAGGTCCGCCGCCGTGTTCGCGTTGAGCACATAAATGGCGGGGTTGGTGGAGGAGGTTGTCGAATTAGTGCGACTCACCAGCAACACAGTGTTCGAAATAGCGTTGTAAGCGATGCATCGCTGGTTCGGAGCATTGGCGCTGTCAACGGTCAGGTATGGCCGGCTGCCCGGCGCCACGCTCCACAGCGGAGCGAGGCGTGGATAGATGTCAGGGAAAACCGTGAGCGTGGCATTGCTGCTCGTGATGGTAGGAGTGCCACTTCCGAACACGACGTTGTAGGTGCCGGCATCAGAGGACTGGACATTGGCAAGGGTAAGAGTGCTTTGCGTGGCATTCGGAATTGGTGTGCCATTGTGATACCACTGGAAGGCGTTGGCGAACCGCGTAGAGACGCTGAAAGTGGTCTGGCCGCCGACAATGGCTCTAGCGTTTTTCGGCTGCGAACTGATGGTCACGGGCAGGCTGGTCGAGGTCACATCCGCCCAGGTTGTGCCGACCCGGATTTCGTCGACATAGGAGTCATTCGGACAAGCACCCGCGGCGATGCCGGAACCGAGGAGCAAAGAAGCGAGTTGATCGGTGGAAACACTGCTAAGATTTCCCACCGTCTGCCCATCGGCAACGGGGGGATTAGCATTACCAAAAGTTGAGGAGTCTGGATTAATCCACAAAAAGTTCGTGCCAGCCGCGCCCGCACTGGCGCCGGCAGCGTAACCTACAACGATGACGTATGTCTGGTTCGTGTTCAGATCGCCGGAGAAGTAGGTGGTGCCGGCAACGGTCGTCGTCCCACGGACGCCTAAATTGAATTTGCTTGGGTCGTTACCAAGCCGGATGACCAACTCCCCCGCCCAGAGACTGGGCCGACCAGCCTGGGCACCAGTAGTGTTGTTGAACGCGATAATCCCATCGTTATTCGCATTGACGTTCGAGTGGGGGGTCGTCAGCCCATTGGTGGTGGGGACGTTGAGCAGAACGGAATAGAACAAGGTGAAATAAGGCGTGGTGCTGGCGGTGAAGGCTGAGCCGAGATTCATGCGGGCGTATTCAGTATTGTCCGCACCTTTCGTATCTCCGGCATTGCCCTGGCTGAAAGAGAGTCCCGGCAGAGAGCCGGCAATGGCCTGGTGGCGGACGCCGGTTCCGGCCGTGCCTGCGCCAAACCAGATGGCCGTGGCCGACGTGACGAGATCTGTTTGACCAACGAGTGTGCTCCCTGGCGGGTAACTAAACGGCTCGTAGATGAGCAGGTCCGCGATGGCCGGTATGATGGAGAAAGCTGTTGCCGCGAGAAGGAGGATTAAGGTTTTTTTCATACTATTACGGACAAGTCAGACGCAGGTTTTATAACCCTATTATCCAGCAACCAGCATCAAAACGCTACCCATTATCCAACAAAGTCCGATACTTTCCTGACCTCTCTGGCTTTGTCCGCTGCCGCAGGACGGGCAAGGCACGGCAGCTCCGGGTCAGCAAAGTATCGGCAAAAGCCGGATTTTGTGTAGCGAGCTACAGCAAATCGAGCCATAGTACGAAGGAAGGCTAAATGCTTAATGTAGTTGTCACATTATGAAGGATCGAGCAAGCCAGAGACAGGCTTTCACCCTAATCGAGTTGCTGGTCGTCATCGCCATTATTGCTATTCTGGCAGCCATGCTGTTGCCGGCCCTCGCCAAAGCCAAGGAAAGATCGAAGCGCATTAGCTGCTTGAACAATGAGAAGCAGATGGCTTTGGGCAGTCAGATGTACGCCGATGATGATGCCAAGCACTGGCTGACTGGTCCCTACTGGTGGTATCCCCTGGCCGGGAATCCACCGGCGGCTGAGAATGCGATACAGGCCGCTGACGACTTATCATGGCTTTACCCGAACTATATTCGGTCCGTGAACAGCTTCGTCTGCCCGGCCACCCGCAATTTCATCCAGAACTCCAAGCTGTCCGATTTCAACGCGCAGGGGATCATCTATGACCTGACGAAAAAGGCTGGCGCAGTCACGCCTGAACCGCTGAACAGCAACGAGCTGCACGGCCACAGCTATGAGCAGTTCAGTTCCTTTTATGACACACCAAACTTTACCCGCAAGAGCCAGAGCAGCGTTTTGTCGTATAGGAACAAAGTCGCCGACCGGCCAGACCCCGGCGGCCCGGCCGGCAGGGCCCTGATTATCGACCAGATGGAGAAGCACAGCGATGGTGGCACCGTCGTCTGGAGTTATGAAAACTGCCCCAATCCGTGGAATAACCACGGTCATGACGGGGGCAACGTGGTCTTCTGCGATGGTCATGCCGCCTGGGTGCCCTATCAGAAATGGAAGGACATGATTACGTCCAGCGATGATTATCCGGATTCCTGGAAATTTCCGCCCGATATGTGATGGCCTTCCGAAGAGCCTTCATTGCGGAATGGTATGATACGGCCTTTCTTGGCGATAGAACTCAAGCCGCTGGCGAAGACCAGCAGCCGTGGTTTCATCGTGGGCGACCATCGCAAGAGTAATGGCGTTCTCCGTTGCGCGGATGGCTTCGGGAAATTGTCCAGCTTCTGATTGAGCTACCCCCAGCGTCGATAGAAGTCCCGGTTCCCTGTTCGCGGTCAATTCACACGCGCGCCGCGCCAGGCGAATGGCCTCCGGCACGTCACGAATAGAGGGATCAGTTTGGGTGGCGAGAATCCAGGCGAGATCGTTCAAGGGCGAGGGGTAATTCGGCTGGGCCTTGATTGCGGCACGAAGATGAATTGCGGCCTCCGAGAATTTCCGCTGCTGCGCCAATTCATTGCCGAGCGCGTATTGGGCTTCGGCGCAGTCGGGCCGGATTTTCACCGCCTGATATAAATGTGACATGGCGTTGGTCTTGTCTCCCTGGAGCAATAGTAGTTTCCCAAGTTTGGAATGCGCTTCTGCAAATTCCGGCTGGCAGCGCAAGGCGTGCAGATAATTAGCTTTGGCCTCGTCCATCTGCTTCTGGTACGCCAACGCGCCGGCGAGTTGATAGTAAGCCTTTTCAGAATTTGGGTTGAGCCGAAGCGCTTCCTGAAAATCGGCGATGGCAGCATCCGGCTGGCCGCCGAGGATGTGGGCAATGCCGCGATCCAGGCGGGCGGGCAGGTAATCCGGCCACACCCGCAGGGCAGCATCGAAATGCTCAATGGCTTCAGTCTCCTTCCCTTGCAACGCGAGCGCGAAACCGAAGACTTGTTCGGCCACGGGGTTCTTTTCTGTGAGTTGAAGCGTATGGGAGAAAAGTGTGAGATTGTCGCGCCAATAGCCGACTTGCACCCGCGTGCATATGAAACAGCCAGACAAAATCAACGCTGCAAGCACGGGCAGAGCAAGCCGTTGCCACCGCCACCGGGCAGTTAACTGGGCAGCCCCCCAGGTCACCAGCACGAACACGCCGATGAGCGGAACGTAAGTGTAGCGGTCTGCTCTGGCCTGACTGCCGACCAGCACCAGGCCGATCACCGGGACCAGTGTGCCGATGAACCATAGCCACCCGATCGCCACATACGGTGCCCGGCTCGCGACCTTGAGGCACAGCGCCGTTGCTGCCACCAGGCACAAAACTGCGAGCGTAACTTTCCACCCCGGCAACTGCGATACGAACGGGTAGAGCACCACCAGCTTCGCCGGCCAGAACGTGTCCCGCAGGTAGGCTGCATAGGCAAGCGCCGCATTTCCGAGCCGCGTGAAAAGCGGGGCCTCTTTGATAGTTACGACCGCGCCGCCGGTATTCTGTGCCCAGAAGGTCACAGCCGAAGAGGCCACCGCGAGCCCGAAAAAGGGAAGCTTTTCCCTGATTAGCGGAAGCAGGGGCTTCAGTCCTCGGTTCGTGTTGAGTCGTGGGCCTGCGACACTAGCAGGCAATCTTTGGAGCGGCCAGTAGTCGAGCAGCAGCATGACAAAGGGAATCGTGACCAGCATCGGTTTGCTGAGCAGTCCGAGAACGAAGGAGACCACCGCGAGTCCATACCAGACCTTGGATTTTTTGTCCTGAACCTTGGCGCCTTGCGCAAACCCCACGTAAGCCAGCAGCGTAAGAAACGCAAAAAACGTGCTCAGCACATCTTTGCGTTCGGCAATCCAGGCGACCGATTCAACATGCAAGGGATGGAGAGCGAACAGAGCGGCGACAAATGCGCTGCGCCATACGGCTCCCGTCATCTGCCACAGGAGCAGCAACAGCAGGAGCGTGTTGGCGATGTGGAAACCGACGTTCATCCAGTGAGCCCCGGTTGCGTTCTCGCCGAAGAGGGAGCAATCGGCCATGTGCGAGAGCCAGGTCAGCGGGTGCCAGTTGCAGGCGTGAAAGGTCGTGAATGCCCAACGGAAACCATCGCTCGTCAGACCGTGCAACACCTGCGGGTTGTCCGTGACATAAACGTCGTCGTCGTAATTGTTGAATTCAGCCTGGCGCACGGGCCAGTAGGCCGCCAACGTGACAACAACGAGGAAAAGGGAAATCAGGGCCAGGCGGCGCATCGTCTTAAGTTGCGGTTCAGGATAATGCGTTTGATGGCCCCTGTCTGTCAAAACACACCTGAACGAAAAAGGCCCAGCCAGTAAGGCTGGGCCTGGAAAAGTCTATTGAGCGATTAACGCCGGCGAGTGCGATACCACGAAACCATGCCGAGGACGCCAAACCCGGCCAGGACCAGGGTTGATGGTTCGGGAATAGCCGTTACAGATTCCCAAGTCGTGCCGACGCGGATTTCATCAACATAGGTCTGGCTGGGATCAGCGCTCGCTGCGATGCCTGCTCCGAGGATTAAAGAATCGGTGTGATCAGTTGAGCCGGAGGTGCTGAAGGTGCCCACGGTGCTTCCATCGGGCGACGGCGCGACCGCAGCGCCGAAGGTCGCGGAACTCGGATTGAGCCAGAGGGAGCTTAAGCCCCCCAAGCCGGGCGTTGCGCCCTCTGTCCACGACACGACCACCAGGTAGGTTGAGCCTGGGGTAAGATCGCTAGTCCAATAGGTAGTACTGGCTGCTGTCGTGGAAGCCCGGATGCCCAGATCGAACGTGTTTGCTGCAGCACCAAGCCGCATGGTCAACTCGCCCGCCCAGGTATTGGGCCTCGTACCAGACGCGCCCGCATTGTTGTTGAACGCGATAATACCATCATTGTTCGCGTTCGCGTTGCTGTTGGGGACCGTCAACCCGGTTGTGGATGGCACATTGATGAGGAGCGAATAATACAAGGTAGAGTTCGCGCCATACTGTGACGGCAGATTCAATTTCGCATATTCCGTAAAATCACCGCCGGTCGGACCGCCAAGGGTGACGCCGGCATTTCCGATGCTGGAGGGAAACCCGCTCGGGGCAGTCAAGGAGCCCGAGATCACCTGATCGGCCGGGGTTGTGGCCGTGCCCGCCCGCAGCCAAGTCGGGCTGCCGGGCGAATACAGATCTTGCTGGCCGATTATCGGCTGGCCGGCGGTGTAATCAAAGGGCTCGTAGATCAGCAGATCGGCGCGAGCGGAAATGGCGGTGAGGGCGGCAGTGATCGCAATGATTAGAAAGGCGAAAAGTTTTTTCATATTCAAACTTCACTTCGGCCCGCCACCCAAAATGCTCTTTGAGCCAGATGACAGGTACCGTGAGAACTGCTTGACATAGTATTTGAAAGCGCAATTTTGGGCTACACATTATCCGTCCAGTTCTGATACTTTTCCAACTATCGGATTAAAACCCGACACGAGCCTTTTGAAACCGATTTTTCAGCGTTTAACCAATCAACCGGACGAGGGGTTCGCTTTCAGGACCCTGCGGGGCCAGAGCTTTGACTGTCCCTGGCACGTTCATCCCGAGTACGAGTTGATCCTGGTAGTCCGCGGGCGCGGTTGCCGGATTGTAGGCGATAACGTGTCGAGGCTGGGCGCCGGAGATATGGTATTGGTCGGGCCAGGCTTGCCGCACATCTGGCAGGATGAGCCGGCGGCTCGAAAGCCAGCGGTGATTGAAGCGTGTCTCATCCAGTTTGAGGAAAAGTTCCTCGGCGACGGGTTGCTGCAGTTGCCGGCCATGGCGCCTGTGCGGCGGCTGCTGGCTCGAGCGCAGCGCGGCCTGCATATCGTCGGCAAAACCCGGGCCAGGGTGGCCGTGCTGATGAATAAGATGAGTGAGATCACCGGCATGGAGCGGATCGTCCAGTTTCTGCAAATTCTGATTAGTTTGGCCGCCTCAGAAGAATGTGAGCCAATCGCCAGCGCCGGCTTCGCTATAAAAACCAGTCCAGTGGACCAGCAGCGGATGGATCGGGTCTTCCAGCTTCTCATCAGCGAAACGGACGAGTCGGTGCGCCTGGCCGATGCCGCGCGTGTCCTGAACTTGAGCGAGGGAGCTTTCAGCCGCTTCTTTCGGAAGCATACGGGCAAGACGTTTCCCGGATTCAGGAACGAACTCCGTGTAGGCCGCGCCTGCGCGCTGCTGATGGAGCCGGACTTGAATATCACCGAAGTCGCTCTGCGCTGCGGTTTCATGAACCTTTCCAATTTTAATCGTCAATTTCGCAAACTGAAACGCATGAACCCCCACGAGTTTCGCCAGCGCTTCAGGCCCTAACGGGCGCGCCACGGCGAGGAGGTCAGAATGGTGAACCGGGTGTGATTTAAAGTGGGCGGTGCGCACCGGTTCGTTCGCAAACCACCGAAAGCGCGGGATGCCGCGCACTCCAAACGCTGGCGCGAGGTTCCGTGCTTCTTGAGTTTCGCGAAGCGTCTGGATTGCGGCGCATTCCGCCGCTTTGCGCCACCCGGATTTAATCACGCCTTGGCGAAGACCGCTCGCCGAATGTTGCTTTACGTAACGTAAACTGCTGCTATCCTAACGGCCAATGAAGCCTCACATGTTACCTCACTACGGAATCTTTCGTGCGTTCGCGTTTTTGGTCATAACTATGGTTGCATGCCAACTGTGTTCTTCAGCGATTGGACAGATTATCAATGGCGGGTTTGAGACGGGGAACCCGGCGGGGTGGTCATTTGCCGGGCAAGCCACTGCAAAGGACGCGTCATTCGGTGTGATCCCAACTCATGGGGCTTATGCCGGTTTTCTGGACAACACTGGAAATGGAACGGTGGTCGCAGGACAGATGGAAAACGCGCTGCATTTGGCGATCGGAACCGTCACGAACATGGTTCCCGGTACGCCGACGCGTGGCACTGTTGTCTTCCAGGACGTCGCGGTCTCGGCTGGCCAGCAATTGGTGTTCGACTGGAATTTTATGTCTGACGAACTCGATGAGTCGCCGATCTTCAATGATTACTGCTTTTACAGTGTTGTCGGAAATACTGCCGGCGTGACGAATATCTTTCTCTTAGCGAGTCGCAATTCCAGCACTTTTCCAGGGAGCGCGCCAACGGGGTATGACGGACTCACCGGTTGGTCCACGACCACATATACCTTCCTGGCTAACGATACATATCGGGTGGGCTTCGGAGTTATGAATGTGACCGACAGCGGGCATGACTCGGCAATGATGCTGGACGGGGTGGTGGTGCCGGAGCCGGGAACAATCAGCTTAGGCTTAATCGGGGCGGCATTCTGTTTGGCCGCGAGGCGGATTTGGGGACAGTCTAAATAAATAAAAGGCGTAGTAGGTGGCGCTCGCTTGGGTACCTGGTTTCGGACCGCGCGTGTCCTCACGCGCAGAGACCTGGGAGGGCAGGCGATCTTGAATATTTAGGAGCGTGGACAATCCGCGCATTTCTGCCGGTGAGGACACCGGCGGTCCGGGAGACAGGTGCAGCCTCTGCTTGCCCGGCTTAGTCCTGCTGGCGAACGCGATAGAACGAGACTGGTATGTTAGTCTCCGGAGCGTTTTCAAACTGAACAAGTCCGTCATCGTCGGCCGTGACTGTTCCCACCTCAAGCCAATCCGTAAGGTTGGTTGAGCGCTCCACTACGTAAGTATCGCCCGGAGTGGCCTCGAACCTGAGTGTGGGACTCCCTGCGTCGACCGAAGCAGAAAGAGTAACGGTGTGTTGCTCGGCAAATTTCCAGGCATTTCGGTAGTGACTGATGCCCGGCTCATATTTCGCATCGGCCAGCTCTGTATCGCCCTGCGTGAGATCATCCTGGGCGTGGCTCAATTTAGCCGAATCTATGCCTGCGACGGTGGCGTCAGCGATTGCCACACTGGCGAGCAAGCGGTCGGCTTTGATGATGCGCGACATCAACGCAAGGAGCGCTGCATCGCCGGTGGAAATCTTTTTTCCTTTCACTAGATGTGACAACTCTTGCAGTGCCGATTTATCAGAATTGAATACCTGCTCGCCGTGAGCGCGGCTCAGATGTTCCTGGTCCACCCACAAGGCAGGGTTCAAGCCGTCGGCCAGGTTTTGGAGCGCCTTCGCTAGAGCGTTTTGATCCGGCGGGCGAGTGAATGAATCGCTGAGCAGCGTTAGTTCTGCCAACACGTTGGAGAGAACACCTTGTGCTCCGACAACGGTAACCTGGAACGCGCAGGAACTATGGTTACTGACAGCGTCGGTCGCGACGCTCGTGACGGTGCTGGTGCCGATTGGGAACAACGAACCCGATGCTGGCCTCGAGAGCACCTGAACCGGAGGGGAGCAGGAATCGGTGGCAGAAACAGCGAAGCTCGCCGGCGCGCCGGAGATGTCCGTGAACTCCAGCACGATCGCAGCAGGACAACTGATGGCAGGCGGGGTGGTGTCGATTACGACGACGGTTGAGTTGCAAGTCGCGGTCGCGCCGTTCGTGTCTGTTACGGTGAGTATGACGGCGTTGGTGCCCAGCGGATAAGGTCCGGGCGGATCTTGCGACAATTCTAAAGGCCCGCCCTCGGGAGAATAGGAGCCGGCATTTACCGAGGCATTTGCGCTGCATGCAATGCCAGCGGATATGACCACGTTCGTGCATAAGGCAATTGGCAAGCGATGCACCACCAACGTGGCGACGGAGCTTGTAACGGCACCGAATGCGTTTGAAATGCGGACGTTATACAAGCCAGAGTTAGCCGGAGTGACACTTTTCAAGGACAGTGTGTTTGTTGTCGCGCCGTTGAGATCGGTGCCATCAAAACGCCATTGATACTTGAGGCCGAGGCCGGTGGCGCCCACGGTAAACCGAACAGTATTGCCCTCAATGACCTCTTGTGAGACAGGTTGGCTGGTAATGGCGGGCGGTAGCTTGCATTTGCCTCCGGAACTCGCCTGGAAGATGGAAGCAACCTCGCTGCCGGTGAGCACGCGATTATACAGGGTGAATTCATCCGCTGTGCCGTTGGTCGAGGGCCGATTGAAGGCGAGGGAGCTTGGGGCCAGGCCGAGTGTTAACAAGGTGTTGTTAGACAGCGCGCCAGTGAAGGCGCTGACATCAAAGGCCAGCGCGTTCGTGCCATCGACGTAAAGCGCGCTTGGAACTTCGGCGTTACGGCTCACCGAGCAGGCGATATGGTGCCAGCGGTTATCACGGAGATCAGCCGTGGGCGCAGTGAAGATGCTCGTGCGCACCGGCGTTCCCGAGAAAGCCAGTTGCGCCGACAGCTTGCCGTCGCGCAGGGAGAGAGCGTAACCGGAGGAGGGAACAATGGGGCCAAGCTTTTCCAGGATAATTACGTTGGTGGGGTCGCGAAACAGCAGGACGATGTTGGTGGGGGGCGCCTTGATCCAGCCTTCCCAGGAGAAGCTGGACTGGGGCTGAAAGTTTAGGGTGGGCGAATTTGGAACGCGCACGCTGGTTGCGAACGCAGCGGCGACGCGACCCGTGCCATAGCCGCCAGTTACGAAAGTAGTAAACGCCACCTCACCATTGTTGTTGCCGGCAACATCGGTCACGTTGCCATCACCGGGCCACCAAATGACAATGCCCGAAGGTGGAGCTACGCACGGCAGCGGGGGTAAGAGCGTGAGACTTGCAAGCCTGCTCGTGGTACCCCCGACGGCGTTGGTGACTGCGACCGAGTAATTACCTACGCGGTTGCTCTGGACGCGTTCAAAAAACAATGATGCGTTCGTCGCGCCCGGGAGGTTGGTTCCGTTGAACCGCCATTGATAGGTGAACGGTGGGGCGCCCGAAACCGAAGCCGAGAAGACGACATCTTCGTTGAGGGGGACGGCTTGGTTTTGCGGCCCGCTGATAGCGGGAGCAGGCAAGCACATTCCGGAGCCGTCGGCATTGTACAGCGACAGCAGTTCGGTTGCGGAAAGCGCGCGGTTGTAAACGGCTACTTCATCAATAATGCCAGTAAACTTTGCTTCGGGTGATGGATTGGCGAGCGCTCCAATCGTGAGCGGAACGGGAGCCGGGTACATGCCATTAAAAGCGTCTCGGGAGAGTGCCAGTTGTCCGTTCAAATAAAGCCGGGCATGCGTGTTGTCGTAGGTCGCTGCTACAAAGTGCCATTGGTTTGTAGCAAGCGCGTTGGTGGTGACGAGGGTTACGTTCGTTCTGGCGAGGCCGTTCGAGCTGACCAGGAACATCAGTCGATTGGAATTCGTAAGACCAAAGCAGAAGCTGGTTTGCGTGGCAGCGATGGAACTAAGTGGGAACTGAGCCTTGGCTGCGATGGTAGAGAACAAATTTGTCCCCGCCACATTGATCCAGGCCGCCACGGTGAAACCAGTGCTAAAACGCAGAGAGGGTGAATCGGGAACGGAAAGCACCGAGTTGGAAATTCCAAACCCAACCCGGCCGCCCACGTAAGTTGGCACAGTCGAGACTGGCTGGGCAGGATTCGAATCCCAGGCATCAAACAGGTTGGTCTCGAAGCGCCACCAGCTTACGATATTGGTTGGCGGAGGGACACAACTTGCGCCTTGAGCGGTGTTGAGCGCAAAGAGCGCAGCACTGATGGACAACAGGACAACGAAGGAGCAAGAGCGGAAGGTTCTCTGCATAAGGGCCTCTCGGGTTACAGGTTATCTGTGTCTGGTTGCCAGCACCGGGCCGCACGCCACCCGATGATTTTTCTGGCTGATTCCGTATCCTACGCCCAAGTTCCGTTCTGTCGAGTGTGTCTTTGAGCGCACAGGAGCGGTAACGCGTTCAATCAGGAAGGGTGGAGCGAGAGTTTAAGCCGAACCGACAAGGGGCACCGACGGAGATTTCGTCAAGCTCTTAGCCCTGAGCACTACTGATCGGCTCTAGTTTTTTTCTGGCACTTGGGCCGTGCTAAGGCACATTGCTCTGCTCTTTATATGGACTTAAAGCTTCCAAATCTCGGTGAAGGCGCGGATTCCGGAACAGTGGTCACCTTGTTCGTCAAAGAAGGCGACAAGCTGGCCAAGGATCAACCCGTTCTCGAACTGGAGAATGAAAAGGCCGTAGCCACGATTCCTTCGACAGCGGACGGAACCGTGTCGAAGGTTTACGTAAAGACCGGCGACCGTATCAGCGTGGGGCAAAAAATTCTGTCGCTAGGCGAAGGCAGCAGCGGTGCCGAGGCTTCCGCCGCGCAATCAAAACCAGCGGCAAACGCCAAAGCAACTCCGGCCAAGCCGGTTGCTGAATCTAAAGTGGAGGCTGAGACAGAGGAAACCACAGAAGACGATGCTGGTGCAACGAGTGACGAACCATCAGCTTCGAAGTCCGGGTTAGCGCCAGCCGCCTCGCCGTCCCTCCGGAAGATGGCGGGGGAACTCGGGATCGATCTCAATCGGGTGAAGGGCAGTCAACGAGGCGGCCGGATCGTGCTCGCGGACGTTCGCGCGTATATACAAAAGCTGCAGAAACTTGCGGACAAACCTGCCGCAGCCGGTGTCGCCAGTGACTCAGCAGGGGCGAAAGTACAACCGGCCGAACCGATCGATTTCGCCAAATGGGGTCCGATTACCAAAAAGGCGCTTTCGCCTTTAAGGCAAAGTCATTGCTCGGCGGATGTCCGAGAATTGGAATGCAATTCCGCATGTCACGCAGTTTGATGAAGCGGATATCACCGAGCTCATGGCGCTGCGCAAAAAATATGCGGACGCATATGAGAAGAAAGGCGCGAAACTGACGCTGACTTCGTTCGCGCTGAAGATTGTCGCGGACACGCTAAAGAAGCATCCGGCAATCAACTCGAGCCTCGACGAAGCCTCGCAAGAATTGGTGACGAAGGAGTATTTTCATATTGGTGTTGCCGTCGATACTGAGGCTGGTCTGATAGTCCCAGTAATTCGGGACGCAGATAAGAAAGATGTGCTCCAACTTTCGAAAGAACTCGAAGAGCTCGCGAAAAAAGCTCGTGAACGCAAAGTCTCAGGTGAGGAATTGAAGGGCGGCACGTTCACCATTTCCAACCAGGGAGGCATCGGCGGCGCGCAATTCACGCCGATAGTGAACAGGCCGGAAGTGGCTATCCTTGGGTTGGGGCGCGGTGCGCAAAAAGCAGTCGTGCGCGGTGACAAGATCGAAGCTCGTTGGATGTTGCCGATTGGTATCTCTTACGACCATCGCGTCATCGACGGCGGAGTTGCAGCGCGGTTCACGGTGGACCTTGTGAAGGCCTTCCAGGAATTTAAAGACGAGTGGGTGAAGATTTAGGTCGTCCTCATCATCCTACTCGTCCCGAAAAAATTTATATGGATCCTATCAAAACGGAAATCGTTGTAGTTGGCGCCGGCCCCGGTGGCTATGCCGCCGCTTTCTACGCCGCTGACCTCGGGAAGAAAGTCATCATGATCGAGCGCGACAAGCGTCTCGGGGGTGTTTGTCTCAATCGCGGTTGCATCCCTTCCAAGGCGCTCTTGTACGCCGCTGGTGGCATCGCGTTCGCGCGTGAATCCGAGCATCGCGGTGTGACCTTCGGCCCGCCGAAAATAGACCTTGGCAAACTGCGCAGTTGGAAAGAATCGATTTTAACCAAGCTTTCCGGCGGGGTCGCGCAACTGGCGAAGATGCGTGGCGTAGAAGTGATGTATGGGCGCGGTTATTTCGAAGGCGCAAATTCGTTGCGAGTTGAAACAGAGCAGGGGCAGCAGTTTGTTCAGTTCGAACAGGCAATTATCGCTGTGGGTTCCAAGTCAGCGTTGCCGAAGGCGTTCGATCTCGGCAATCCGCGGGTCATGACCTCGCGTGAAGCGCTGGAGGTTGAGGATATCCCAGAGAATCTGCTTATTGTGGGCGGCGGGTACATCGGGATGGAACTCGGGACGGTGTACGCGGGTCTCGGCAGCAAGGTAGTGCTCGTCGAAGCGCTGGATACGATCCTGGCCGGAGCCGACCCGGACCTGGCGCGACCAGTGATGAACTACGCAAAGAAGAATTTCAAGGAAGTGCGACTCAAGACGAAGGTCGGCAAAATGGCGACCAGCGGCAAGCAGATCAAAGTTGAATTCGAAATCGATGGCCAGAAGCGGGAAGAACTCTATGACCGCGTACTCGTTGCGGTCGGCCGCGTGCCGAACTCCGAAGACCTGGGCCTGGAAAACACAAAAATACAACTTGATGATAAGGGCTTTATCAAAGTGAACGAGAAGCAGCAGACCGATCAGCCACACATCTACGCCATAGGTGACATTGCCGGCGGCATCCTGCTGGCTCATAAAGCGAGCAAGGAAGCGCGAATCGCAGTGGAGAACATCAGTGGGGAGGAAAGCACTTTCACCGGAGTCACCATTCCCGCGGTTGTGTTTACCGAGCCGGAAGTTGCGTGGTGCGGTTTGACCGAGGCTGAAGCAAAAGAGAAGGGTATAGCAGTTCAGGTTTCGAAATTCCCTTGGGGTGCAAGTGGCCGCGCGCTCACTTACGACCATCCGGAGGGCGCCACAAAATTGATCGTCGAGCCGGAAACGGAGCGCATCCTGGGCGTTGGCATCGTCGGCCATGGTGCGGGCGAACTAATCTCCGAAGCAGTGCTTGCGGTGGAGATGGGCGCAACTGTGAAAGACCTGGCATTGACGGTGCATCCGCATCCCACACTTTCGGAGACACTGATGGAGGCTGCGGAAGCTTTCTATGGCCACGCGACCCATACCTTTGTGAAGAAGAAGTAGCGAAGACGAGCTGTAAGCGGCTGTAAGCAGTTTGCGCCTGAAATAAGTCTTTGAAATAACGTGCCCGCGGATTACTATTTCTTCGCATCAGTAAATGCACCTGATGCAGTGGTTCGGGGCGTAGCGTAGCTTGGTAGCGCGTCTGAATGGGGTTCAGAAGGTCGTGAGTTCAAATCTCACCGCCCCGACCATTTTTCTCACGGGTTCTTCTGAGTCCCGCCGCGCGATTTGCAAAGGGGCGAATTACGGCGAAAGAGGCCGGAAGACTGCGGAAATCAAGCACTTACGAAGGATTATGGCGAGAGGTGAGGTTTGCAAAGCTTTTGCTCGAGAACCGGCTGATTGACGGCGGTTTGCAAAGCTTTTGGTGGTTTGGCAGGGGTGTTTCAGGAGGGTTGAAATCAGGTTGCAACGGGTCATAAGAGGTCGATTTGCTTCGGTGATTTGACCTTCTTGGGGCGCGTGCGTTTGGCGAGGACGGCCTGCGCTGCGGCCAGGTGCTCAATGGTGCGGTCGACCTCGGGCACCTGCTTGAGGGCGAAGAGTGCGTTGGTGGCGATGTTCGCGGCGCTCTTGGACTCCTGGTAGTAGTCTTCCCAGTGGTGTTTGAAATGGTCCTGAACGCACTTCAAAAGGTAGCCGTTCCAATGGCGGACGGAAGCGGTCTGGCCGTGCCGTTTTATATCCCCAAAAACCTCCAGCATGATGGCCTCGTAACGGGCGGCAGGAATGGTGAAGCCTTTGCGGACCATGAAGCGCGCGGGCCAGAGGATTACGTAGACCAAAAACCAGCGGCGCAAGCTGAACCATTTCTTGTCGTCAACGTCGCCGCAAAACTGATGGCGGATGTAGTTGAGCAGGCGCTCTTGGAGCTCGGGCGCGACTTCTTGTTTTGGCCGGTCTGATTTCATCGTTCCCACGGCTCCTTATAAGCGAGTCCGACCAGGCGGAAAACGTCCTGCTCGGACTCGACCTTTACGATGTTGCCTTCCTGGTCGGTAAAGCCGTCGCGGTAAGGGTGCCACTTCCACCGTTTGGCCTGGGCGGCGCTGGCGATGGCCACATTGTTTTCCGCGCCTCCAGTTCGACAGACGATGTAGTTAAACCAGTTGGATTCGGTGGCGCTAAAGAAGTCGATAGGGATGCCGCTGGCCATGTGAACGGCGAGTTTGTTTTTGTCACCCCACATGATTGAACCGTTCACGTTTTTGCGGGGCTGGATAGTAAGAGCGGAGAGCAATCGAATCAGCGCCTCATTCGCAAGATTTACAAGGGCGGTTTGTGGGCTCAATCCCGCGATTTCAAACAGGGCCGATTGGGCGAGTTGGAGAGCAGGCGATGTCTTTGGGATATAGACGATCTCGACATCGCCGACTGATTCTTTGCGGCGGCGGAGTGATCCACAGACCATGATGCGCTCGGTGTGCGGCTTGAGCCGGTCGCACAGTTCTTTGGCGACGGCGATGGCGGCGGCGCGGGGGTATCGAACTTTATCGCTCATTACCACTCGATGATGTGACCACGGGCGGGGAGGCCGTGAGTGTCGCGGACCCATGATTGCATTTCGGCGAAGTCTTTGAAGCCGTCGCGCTGCGCATACCAATCGGCTTCGGTTTTGGAAACAGGGGCAAGGGAATCGACGCACAATCCATCCTCGCCGACGATGGCCTTGCGGACACCGATGCATTTGGATTGGCCGATGTAGTTGCAAGCTTTGGTGCGCATGCCGGTATACATGATTACCTGGTCGCCAACTTTCTGGACCTTACCGTCCTTGCGAACGACGCGAAAGGTCGAGCGTTTGGTACCGGCGCGGAGTGATTGTTCAAAACGAATTTGGAAGTTATAGGCTGGCATAATTTTTAAGCTTTGCGTTTCAATTCATTCAGGAGATCGGTGATAACAGGAGGACAGACAGCCTGGCCGAGCATGAACTTGGCCTGATGCTGTTGCTTCGGGAGTAAATAACTTTTCGGGAAACCCATCGCGCGGCGGCACTCCTCAGCCGACAGCATGCGGCTGCGGTTCCCATCAACTATGCGCCAGCGGTCGCGCGTTGTGATTGTGCCAATTGGGCGGTTGATGCTTCGGCCTGAGAGGCCACTGCCGCTCCCGTAATAAGGCGTCAGGAAAGTTTCGCCGAATTCCCTGCGGCCTTGAACCACGCGCGCGCGGCTCTTTGGGCAAAGCTTCCGCCAGCTAAACCAATCTCCGCGTTCAAAGTCGATGAAGCTCGCGGCGGGAACATGCTTGCGCTTGCGGAGGCTCAGGACCAATGGAGACTTCGAGCGGGAGAGTATTATATAGACGCGCACGCGATGTTGAGGAACCCCGTGGTCGGCTGCGTCAACGATGTGCGGCGAGACACTATACCCGAGACGCTGCATCGCATCTTTCCAGCTTGGGTAAAGTGACCATTCTAAAAAGGCCGGGACGTTCTCAACTAAACCGAAGGCGGGCTGCTTGGCCTCGATGCAGGATACGACCGCCCAAGCCGTCGCACGATATTTGTCATGGCGCGGCTTTTCTTTTCCACGCGCGTTCGTGTGACCACGGCAATCAGGGCTGGCGAGCAGAAGATCGTGATCGGGGCATTCATCGAAGTCAGCCTGGTGCAGGTCCTGACAAGAGTGTTCAGTTTCAGCGTGGTTCGCTTTGTGAATGGCAACGCACTTCGGGTCATGGTTTGCCGCCCATAAAACGCGAACACCAGCGCGGCGCGCGCCTTCCGAGTTGCCACCGCACCCGGCGAAGATATCAATCGCGGTCATTGAGTCCTTTGCGGGCGCGCGTGCGGGCGGCGCGGGTTTTCATTTTGTCGCCCTGGCTGTCCATCCAGCGGCAGAAGTGCTCGACTTCGTCGGGGCTGGCGGTGTCGACGTGTTTGTAGCCGTGCTGGCCGCTGATGAGTTCGTCGCCAAGGTCCTCGGCGCAGTGGCGGACCATGCGGCGGTTGGCTTCGGTGTTGGGCAGGTGCAGGCGGGCGAGCAATTCGGAGGCGGTGAGCCAATCGGGTGAGCGGCTCAAGAGAGCGCAGATCGCGGAGGCGTTGGCATCGGCGAAGAGGGAGAGTTCGGATTGGATGGCTTCGTTCATATCACCCGGAGGCTGGCGTTCTGAGCGCGATACCCTTTGCGCCAAACAAAGTGAGCGTATTCGATGGAATCGCTCCGCCCTTTTTTCCACGGCTTGCCAGATAACTCGGCGCTGCGTTTGGTGGAAAATCCGAAGCGCTTCGAGTGGACGTAGATCATCCACGGCATGTTTAGTTTCCAGAACGGCTTGCGTTCATCCGAGCCAAGCCAATTTAAACGCTGAAGGAAAACCACCATGCCGCCCGGAGCTACGTCATTCAAAGCTTTGAGGGTGAACTCGACCGCGAGGTTAAACGGCGGGTTGCTGATGATGAGGTCGGGCGCAAGACCGCACTCGTGCGCGAGATAATCCTTGATGATTTTCGCGCGACTGTCCGGGCGGATGTCCATCGTGATGAGGTTTGGGCAATGGGAAAAATCGTCGCTTTGCTTGAGCGCGACCGGGTAACTCATATCGTTGTCAGGATCACCGCCCGCGCACGGATCGAGAATGATGGACGGATTGAAAAATGTGTCGCGGTAGAACTCTTTTAAAAAGTCCAAGATCGGCGGAACGGGAGTGACGTAGTAGTCGCTCGGCTGGCGATCTGATCCTCGGTTTGTGCTGCTCATGATTAGAACGGGTCGGCGTTATCGGTTGCGGTTGCGAGTTCGGGAGTTTCTGCGCGTGGGGACACGCGCGGTCCGGGGACACGGGAAAAACGGAAGGTGGGTTTGCGGGAGCGGACGGTGAGGGTGTTGCGGAGTTGCTCAAGCTGCCAGGGGTTGAGGTCATCGAGGTCGCGGGTGTGGAAGCGGGACTCGGAAATCTTTTGCCAGTAGGGATCGGGAGCGAGCGCGCGGATGGCGTGCTTGAGGCGGGTGAGCGGCTGGTTCACCTGGGCGACCTGGGCGGTTACGTTGGATGGTTG
>JADMIO011346992.1_pt1 | contig 31916 bp, 28 predicted proteins | sample 8958161 | NCBI WGS metagenome assembly JADMIO01 (sample SAMN16585339, study PRJNA669376) | soil metagenome | isolation source: Crop rotation soil | place: USA: Cullars Rotation, Alabama | collected 2011
CGACCTGTTCGTGTGGGTGCTTTTCTACGGGCCGGAAGGCGGCGAAGCCTCATAAACATTTCCCATCCGGCAATCAATTGAGGAGAAACGATCATGCAGAAACGAAACGCTGTTTTGTTTCTAACATCAGCCGCAACGCTGGCAGTCCTGAGCATAAACTATATTGGCACGCCTGCTGTCGAAGCGAAGTTGATTCAGCAAAGAAGAAAGCCTGTTCAAAGACTGAATGAGCCGAAAGTGGGGTGCGCGGCAACGGGCGGAGCGCCGAAACATCCTTTCCTTGACGCTGCCTACTACGGCGATATACCGGCGCTCGAAAAGATGCTGGCAAAAGGGACGGATGTAAACGTCAAAAACGGGTACGGAACGACGGCATTGCTGGTAGCGACGAATCACGCGCGCACGGAAGTCGTCAAATTTTTGTTGGAAAAAGGGGCCGACCCGAATATCAACAACGCCGGGCACACGCCATTGTTTTATGCGGCCTGTCTGGCAGACTTGCAGTCCGTGAAAGCGCTGCTCGAAAAAGGGGCCGACGTGAATGCCAACAATTCAATAGCACTAGTCTCGGCGATAAGGTCAGTGCCCGATAGGGTGCTGGAAAATGAGAGGGAGCAGATTTTCCGCCTGTTTTTAGACAAAGGGGTGAAAGTGCCTGCTCAAGCCATAATCGCAGCGGCAGATGGAAAGAATTTAGCGATCCTGAACGAACTCCTGAGCAGGAATTCGGATGTTAAAGCGAAGAATGCTGATGGTAATACGGCCCTGCATGTCGCCTGCGAAAGCGGCACTGCTGAAATCGTTAAGGCCTTAATTGATAAAGGCGCTGACGTAAACGAAAAAAATGGCGACGGAGAGACGCCTCTGATGATAGCAGCAGAAGGGAATCGGCTTGCCATCATCGAAGTGCTGCTCAACAACGGCGCGGATGTTAACGTAAAAGATGGCGACAATGAAACGGCGCTGGATTACGCGACGGATAAAACCATCATCCTGTTGCTCAATCAAGCAAAGAGCGGCAAGAAATCAGGCAGTACTTATGCGGCTGACGATGTGCACAGCCTTGTGCTGAAAGGCGATGTCGCGAAGTTGAAAGAGCTATTGAAGAAAGACCCGTCGGCCATCAACGCTAAAGACTCATCGGGAGCAACGCCGTTGCACTATGCCGCAAAGATGCACAATAAGGAGAGCGTCGCGATTCTGCTCGCGAATAAAGCCGACGTGAATGCAAAAGACAACGACGGAAAGACGCCCCTGCACTATGCCGCCTGGGGCAGCGAAACTCCTGTAGATGTAATTCAAATTCTTCTGGAGAATGGGGCTGACCCGAACGCGGAAAGCCACGGCGAAACCCCTTTCCACATTGCCGTCGCTTTCTACAGAATGGACGTTGTGAAGCTGATGCTGGACTACAAAGCAGATGTGAAGATCAAATACAGAGGCGAAACCTCTGTGTTGAAGATAGCGCAGTCCCACCCCGAAATCATGAAGCTGCTTCTCGATCACGGGGCGAAATAATCATCATAGTTCAACAGGAGCGCCTGAGTTCATGGCTAAAAACGCGAAGCATCAAAAGAACAATTCAAAGCAATCGAACAAAAATTCATGGCTCAAGCCTTTTCTGATCGGACTGGCTGTGGCCATTATTGCAGCCGCTCTATATTTCGCTTTGAGTCGCTCCGACTCAACAAAGACGGCGGGCAAGTCGAACACCAATCAATCCGCAAACGCGGGCCCCGCGCGCCAGGATTCTTACGATGTAGTGGGCGACTACCCTCACGACCCGAATGCGTTTTTGCAGGGACTCCTGTGGCATGACGGGGCGTTGTATGAAAGCACGGGTTCGCACAGCGCGGGCTATTCAACCTTGAGGCGTTTGGAGTTTCCGTCCGGCAAAATCCTGCAGTCCGTCAAATTGGCGCCTGAGTATTTCGGCGAAGGGCTTGCGCTCGCAGACGACCGCCTGATTCAAATCACCTGGCAATCAAAGCGCGGTTTTGTATATGACAGAGAGACGTTTCGTTTGCTGCGCGAGTTTACTTATGCGACAGAAGGGTGGGGGCTGACCTATGACGGAAAGAATTTGATAATGAGCGACGGCAGCAATATCTTGACGTACATGGATGCTCAAACCTTCGAGCCTGTTCGTAAACTGTCAGTGACGATGAACGGACGCCCCGTCTATGAAATCAACGAGCTGGAATTCATCGAAGGAGAAATCTGGGCGAACGTCTGGCACGATGACAGGATTCTTCGCATTGATCCGGCCACCGGACGGGTCAATGCGTTTCTAAACTTGAAAGGGATAGTGCCGCCCGAGGTGCGAACTAACCCGGAGGCCGTGCTCAACGGCATAGCCTACGACGCAGAAGACAAGCGCATTTTTGTGAGCGGCAAACTGTGGCCGCGCATCTACGAGATCAAAGTTAAGCAGTGAGCGATTTATTCTTCGAGCCGTTGTGCCAACTCACTCGCGCTCGTGGCCGGAGCGAGGCAGGTGTAGTTTCGGCAAACATAGACCGATGCTTTACCATCAACAAGTGGCCTTGCCGCTAACAACTTGATTGACCGGGCGGCCTTCTCGTCGTCAGGCTCGGTTGCTGCGACGACCTTGTTCGGGATGTAGCGAGAATAAATCTCTTCGACGAATAAGCGGACTTCATGCGAGTCAAGTTTTCCGACAATCGCTATCTCTTTCGGCTCCGACAAGTAGAAATCGAGCGCAGATAACAGGTATCCAAAGCCGCTCGAATACTTGCTCATCGCCTGCCGCATCGTTCGCAGAATCATCACGGCGAATCGCTGGTAATCATGTTCTTCGGTCAGTAAACTCAGTTTTAACAGCGCGAGCGCGGCTACGGAATTTCCCGACGGCGTGGCGTTGTCGAAGTAGTCTTTCGTGCGGGTGATCAACTCTTCGTGATCGTCAGACGTGAAGAAGAAGCCGCCTTCCGTAGCGTCCCAGAACTTTGCAATCATCGTGTCTGCAAGCTCGCGCGCCTCATCGAAATATTTCAACTCGAACGTCGCTTCGTAGAGCGCGATCAAGCCTTCGATCACGTAAGCATAATCTTCAAGGTAAGCGTTCAATTTTGACTGGCCGTCCTTGTAGGTTCGCAGCAAACGACCGTCTCGCATCAAATTACTTAGAATGAACTCAGCATTTCTGACCGCAACTTCGCGGTAATCGTCGCGCCCGAGAATGTTGGCCGCTTCGGCAAATGCCGCGAGCATCATGCCGTTCCAGGCCGCGAGCGACTTTTCGTCGCGCCCGGGTCTTATGCGCCCTTCGCGGACGTTGAACAATCTAGCCTTCCCAGCATTGATGATGCGCCTCAACTCTTCAACTTCACGACCCTTCGATTGCGCGAACTCTTCCAGCGGGCGCGGCCTGTGCAGTATTGATTTGCCGTGCTCGAAATTGCCTCGCTCTGTTACATCGAAGAACTCGCAAAAGATTTCGCCGTCCTCTTTGCCTAAAAGGTCGAGCACTTCATCTTTAGTCCAGACGTAAAATTTTCCTTCCTCGCCTTCGCTGTCCGCGTCTTCGGACGAATAGAAGCCGCCCGTGCGATCAGTCATGTCGCGGATTATGTATTCAAGGGTCTCTTCTGCGATTCGGCGATAAAGCGGATTCTTTGTCTGCTGGAAACCGTAGAGGTATATGCGTGCGAGCAATGCGTTATCGTAGAGCATCTTTTCGAAGTGAGGCACGAGCCACCCTGCGTCAACAGAGTAGCGCGCGAATCCTCCGCCGAGATGATCGTACATTCCGCCCGCAGCCATCTTCTGTAAAGTTGTTTCGACGATCTCAAGAGCCACAGGCGAGTTGGTTCGTCTGTAGTAACGAAGCAAAAACATCAGCCCCATTGACGGGGGGAACTTAGGCGCGCCGCCGAAGCCGCCATTCACTTTATCAAACGTTCGCGACAGAGCAGAGAAGGCGAGGCTCAATACTTCGGTTGTCAACATTTCATCATTAGCGACGAACCGATTGATGTTAGTCAGTTCGGAAGTGATCGCATCGGCGCTTGAGAGAACGTCTTCGCGGCGATTCTTGTAAGAGTCTGCGATAGCCATCAACACTCGCGGGAAACCCGGCATTCCGCGACTATCAACGGGCGGATAATAAGTGCCGCCGTAAAAAGGCTTCAATTCGGGCGTGAGAAACATAGTCATCGGCCACCCGCCATGACCAGTCATCATCTGCACCGCGTTCATGTAGATCGAATCGAGGTCGGGGCGTTCTTCGCGATCTACCTTGATGCAGACGAAATTTTCATTCATCAACTGCGCGATCTGTTCATTCTCGAAAGACTCGTGCTCCATCACGTGACACCAGTGACATGCGGCATAGCCTATGGAAAGCAGTATCGGTTTATCTTCATCGCGCGACCGATTGAGCGCTTCAGGTCCCCACGGGTACCAGTCAACAGGATTATGCGCGTGTTGAAGCAGGTAGGGACTGGTCTCGTCAATCAATCGGTTCGTATGTTTGTGTTCTGACATTTCGCCCTCGTTTGTAGAGTAGTTCTCTTAAAGAACTATACTGACCAGCATGAGGTTTTGCCAAACGAGCAGCTTGAAATTAGGAAACTAGGGAAGCTTGATTTAATTGAAGCATGTGCAGAGATCAGGAATACTAAAATCATTGCCGCGTAGCGGCCCTGTGATTCTAGCCGGTCTTTTAAGGCACGGTCAAATGTCGAAGAGAGTGAATGCGTCGCGTCAGCGACGGTTGAACCGCTCAATCGTCGCTGACGCGACGCGGGGGATCAACCGCATATTGAAACCCGGCCTTAAAAGACCGGGCTAAATTCACTCTGCCGCTACGCGGTGATTTTATGCACACGCCTCATTTACTTCGGCGCGACGTTTGCCCCGAAGCTTGCGCGATAGGCTTTGCCCGTTTGATCTGTTCCGATGCTGGTGCAGATGATGCGGCCAGCCCAATCAGGCTGCGCGCGGCCCTGCATCTCTACGCTGACCGTAAATGTCAGTGTGCCTGCTGCGCCCAGCCTGTGATAGAAAGGCATCGCCTGCGAGTGACTGACCCCGCTGGCCGAGCGCGTCACGATTGCCAGCCTCTCCCACTGCGTTACACGCCCCGCCTGCTCCTGCATATTGAACGTAAGGTCATATCGAAAACCGTTCGGAGTTTTTCTCGACCTCACGTTCATGAGCCTCGCGTCAACCTGCCCGTAAGTTCCACGCGGCAAAACCAGCTCTGTTGCGGATGGTGTTCGCGGCGCAGAAACAGGAGTAGCGACAGGACTCGGCGCTTGTTGCCTGACTGATGGCGCAGGTGCAGGTTTCAGATCATCCTGTCTTGATTGCGCGCTCGAAGGAAGGGTGACAGTATTGCGCGGTCTTTCGTTGTCTGTAGGTTTGTCTTCCGGCGCGGACTCGCTCTCCTTTTGTTCTGGTTCGGGTATATCTTCTTTGTAATCGAGCGCGGCTTGCGGAGTATAAACTGTAGCCGTCTGCTGCGCTGTCGTCTTTGACTGGCTTGCGGCTTTCGAGTCAGACGATATAGAACGACTGGAGGCGGTTTTGTAGAAAGTATACAAAGCTACGATGCCAAACAGCGAAAGGCCGATTACTAAAACTACAGCGGCTATACGATGGCTGCGAAGATGCGAATTTGAATTATGTTCTGCGTTTGCTAAAGCTACATACCCGGACAGATAATCGGGCGGCTCAATATCGAGCGCAGAGTCGAGCGGCAAGTTTCTGGATTCGACCTCGTTATCAATTTCGGTCTTCTTTAAATCCTGCTCATCAACTGTCGCATTAACAACATTGCTCGCTGTTGCTATCTGCGGCGAGGGAACTTTGATACGCAGGTTGCTCTGCTCGCCCCCAGCCGCCAAACTGTTTGCCGTCTGCTGCTGTTTTTCCGGTTTATAAACAGGAGGAACGAATTTCAAAACATTGTGCTTTGTCAGGGGCACGACGTGGATAGGGCAAACCTTGAAAGTCAGCGGATACTCAGCCGCGCAAGCCGGGCAATACAGCACGACCGCGCTCGACTTTTCTTCCGTTATCGCCTCAGCGGGTTTAGCTTGCGATCCCAAAGCCGTATCGTCAGTAAGCGCTGTACCATCTTCCGGGCAGAAGAGGCACGATTCGTCTTGAATGAGTCCACAAACCGGACAGGATTTCATAGCTTCCTCCTGTAATGACGCTGAACAAAGGGAACTTCCAACAAGCTGATGCGTTTGCCCTCCTCAGAAGTTGCCTGAAAAGTCCGTAATCGGCAGGTTATTGTTGATTCTATCAGCGAGCTACGAACTACGGACTACTGGCAATTTCCGGCTGTTATCAGTTATTCTTATCAATGATGCGAACGACATTAAACCTATCGAGGCGGCCCTTTACTAATCATCGTTTGTTCTGGATGGCGATTGCTCTGGTCTTTTTCATAAGCCTGTGGCTATTTCTGTGGGTTACAACCGAGAAGAATCAAGTCAGCGCAAAGGCCGACCGCATCAACCTGAACATCAAAGACATGCAGGGCCAGGTTGAGATGGCAAAGCTGGAACGGGAACGCCGAGAGCGCGAGCAGAAACCACCCGACGTCACAGATCAAGACCGGATAGAGCTTGCCTCCGCGCGACAGTTGCTCGAACGCAAATCGTTCTCCTGGAATAGAGTGATGAGCGAAATCGAGCACTACATCCCGAAAGATGCGCGGGTTGCCGGATTGAAGATTGATGAGATCGCAAATCTGGGTCAGGACGATGTCGCCAACATCGAAATAAAAATGATCGGCAAGTCCCCTGCGCAGATGACAGAGATGATGGAGATGCTTGAAAAATCGGGCGGCCTGTTCGCCATACGCCAGTCGAATCAAGACGCGCCGGATGAGAGCGGCGAAGCGCCTTTCACGCTCGCCCTGATCTACAGCCCATCGAGAGGTGCCGCGCAATGAGCAGTCAGGTGCGTGAGCGTGTTTCAAAATTTGAAGTGCGCCGAGCGCGCGCTACGCGGGTTCCGTTTGGATTGAGTCCCGGCGAACTGGTTGTTGCTGTGCTCGCATTGCTTTTCTTTCTGGTCGTTGTCGTCTACTACTTCACGTCTTTAAGACCGGAACAAGCCCGTCTGGACAGGCTGCAGGAGCAGCTAAAGAAGGCGCAGACTGAGATCGCGGAAGTGGCAGCTTCCCCGACGCAAGGCGCTTCGCCAGCGGCGACAATCAAGGCCGCGCTCGATAGCCTTCAGGCTTTCAAGTCCGACCACCTCAAGCCGCTTGCGTCGGGCCGCATCGCGCTCATAAATCAGGTCAACGCGCTTGCCAAAAAGAACGGCATGGCGCTGACGAGCGGAATTGATATGCCGCTTGAAAAAGGAGCGGAGGCCGTAGACCAAGATAGCAGCAAGCGCAAAAAGACCGAAGACCTTTACAACGTCTTCCCGCACATGACTATGCATTTCACTGTGTACGGCCAGTACGCTAATGTGCGCACGTTCATCAACGAGCTTGAGCATAACAAGCAATTCCTCGTCATCAAATCAGTCAATATTTCTACTCAGGAAGAAAAGGCGGGCGAGGGCGGTGGCGGGAGGCGCGGCGGACGCGGCGGCGGTGTGTCCGGGCTTACGCTCACTGTAGAGGCTGTGGCATATTTTCAGCCCTGAAGTTTTCGCATCGAGAGTTGGCAGATGGCTAAAAGCGGTTCATCAGAAAAAAGAAAGCGCCTCATGCTTGCCGTGCTCGGGGGGCTGTTTGTTGTAGTGTTGGGTTATCAGTTTTTCTCAGGCGGCCCAGCGCCCCGAACTAACAAGAAGCCTGCAAATTCCAATGGCTCAGTCGCTACGACATCGCCCGGAACGCAAACCGGCGCCCCGCAAGCCTCAAAGAGCAGATCGGGCAATGAGCAAGATCGTTTGATAGCCGCGCAACTGGCCGACCTGACGCCGCTGGATTTGTCGCGCGCATACCCAATCGGCAACGCGACCATATACGAGGAACGCGGGCCGATTTTTGCTTACTTTGTTCCAAAGCCGATTCCGCCAAAGCCGCCGGACCCACCGCCGCCGATTGGGCTTCAAGCGGTGCAGCCTCAATATGCGGTCGCGGGGACTCCGCGCGACATTACGCTGACGATTTCCGGGACCAAGATTCCCGCCGATGCTCAAGTCTTCCTCGACGGCGGCGTGCGAGTGTCCAAGCGCGTCAACGAGAATCAACTCAGCATCGAGCTTAAAGCCGCAGAGTATGCTTCGCCGCGCAGCATGAACATTGAGGTCAAATCTGCGAGCGACCCTGTGAAGAACAACTCGAACACGATACAGTTCATGGCGCAGCAACCGCCCACCCCTCAATTCAAGTACATAGGCAGGCTCGGCGAAAACGCCGTCTTTGAGTTGAGTGCGACGAAAGAGATCAAGCGGCTGCGTCGCGGCGACGTCGTTCAAGGCGTATGGCGCATTGACTCGATCAACGACTCGGGCGTTGAATTAACGCACACGCAGTTCGAGATCAAAGCGCGCGTGCCGTTGCAGGAAAAACCGAAATGAAAAGCGAAACCGTGAATCATCTGCCAGTGAGCGATTGCGCAGGCGTTCGGTCGAACGAGCAAGGCTGGGCTTTGCTCGGGCTGCTGCTGGCGATGACGGTGATGAGCATCTTTCTGGTTTCGAGCATAACGCCGAACGTAAAGATGCAGATGCAGCGCGAGAAAGAAAACGAGATGCGCTATCGCGGCGAGCAGATGGCGAAAGCAATTGCTCGCTACTACAACGGCGGCAGACTCGGGCCGATTCAGTTACTGGTTCCGCCCCCATACGGTTATTTGACCGAGCTTAAAAAGTTGAGCGAAGGCGTCACTATCGGTGTGCGGGAGGTGAGATTTGCCCGCGTATCAGAGATGATTGAACCGATGGTCAGCGATGAATGGGAGCCTGTGCGCGCCCGCGACCCGAGGATAATGAAATACCTGCAAGCGTACGCCGCCGAAACCAATTCCATCATTCCTCAAAGCTATCTTCTGCTCGCAGGGCCGCCTCAAAGGTCTCACGCTCTTACGCCTTTAACTCCCTTAACTCCCTCTGACTCGACCAAGCAGGAGGGGAGTGCGCCGCAGGGAGGCAAGCCCGGAGTGATTACGCCGAAGCCTCCGCCAAAATCTGACGCGCTTGATGACGATGATGACGACGACGATGACGATGACGACGATGACGACGACGATGCTGAAGCGAATGATCCGCTCAAGCATCTTTTCGGCGGATCGTCGGGGTTCGGCGGTTCGGATTCAGGTCCGGGCAAAAGTAATATCCCAATTGTCGGCGTCGCTCCAAAGCGCAAAGGCTCCGCGCTGAAACCGCTTTATGGTCTTGAAGACTACGACGATTGGATCTTTATTTACATCCCTGATTTCAACCAGAACAGACCGGGCAACGCGATACCAAACCCGGGCGGAAATAATAACAACCGCCCGCGCATAAGTCAGTGAAAGACCGAAACCGTTTTTCGCCCGCCGGATTTTGGTTTACACTCAACACTCCTATCGCAACATGCGAAACATCCAAGTGCCCGTTTGCGTTTGCTCTGTAGATCTGAGTTTTTCAGACTACCGAATAACATATAAAATTACATCCATCGAGCGTACTTCTTATGGCGATTACGACAAAAAGTAAAGAACCTGACGATAAAGCGCCCGCTGCCGGTTCGGGCGAAGCCGATGCCTCTGGTGGCGATTCACATTTGATTCGCGGCGTAGGGCTTGGCAGCGCGACAACGCTGAACATGATCGACATGATAGGCGTTGGCCCGTTCATTACCATCCCTTCGATCATTGTGGCGATGAACGGGCCGCAAGCCATGCTCGGATGGATATTCGGCGCGCTGCTTGTGATGTGCGACGGACTGGTATGGGCGGAACTTGGCGCGGCGTTGCCTGGGTCGGGCGGCTCGTACCGCTACTTGAAAGAGATCTACGGCCCGAACCGGCTTGGCAGGTTCATCTCGTTTTTGTTCATCTGGCAGTTGACCTTCAGTGCGCCGCTTTCGATAGCCTCGGGCTGCATAGGGTTGTCGCTGTATGCAAGCTATATCTGGCCTGCGCTCGGCCATACATTTTTTTCGCAGAGCGTAAGCTTGCCGATTCCTCTGATCGGCACGTTCAATGCAAGCATGCTGGTGACCGGAGGCACGTTCGTTGCCTTTGGGACTATTGCAGTCGCAGTCTTTTTGCTCTATCGAAAGATTACCATCATTGGCCGCCTCTCAAAGTATCTCTGGGTCGGTGTATTGGCGACCGTTCTGTGGGTGATTTTTGCGGGTGTGACTCACTTTGACTCTTCACGTGCATTCAGCTTCCCTGAAAACGCATTCACTCCGTCTCTCCAATTTTTTCAAGGTCTTGGCGCGGCGATGCTGGTGGCTGTCTATGACTACTGGGGATATTACAACGTCTGTTTTTTCGGCGGCGAAGTGAAAGACCCGGGCCGCACGATTCCTCGCGCAATAATCTATTCGATACTGGCTGTCGCAGCCATCTACATCGTGATGAACATCAGCATACTCGGCGTGATTCCGTGGCAGGAGCTTGCCGATACGACGAACCCTGGAAACGAAGCGACACAAAGGCACATCATCTCGATCTTCATGCAGAGGCTTTACGGCGACTGGGCAGGGGTGCTGGTCAGCCTGCTGATAATGTGGACGGCGTTCGCTTCGGTCTTTTCTTTGATGCTCGGTTATTCGCGCGTGCCTTATGCAGCCGCGCTCGATGGCAACTACTTCAAGCCCTTCGCGCGCGTTCATCCCAAGCACCGTTTCCCATATGTTTCGCTGCTCGTGATGGGCGCGGTCGCCGCCGCGTGCTGTTTGTTCAGATTGATTGATGTGATAACGGCGCTCGTCGTCATCAGAATCACTGTGCAATTCCTCGCGCAGATAGTCGGAGTCATAGTGCTTAGAGTTCGGAGACCTGACCTGCCGCGCCCTTTCAAGATGTGGCTCTACCCGCTGCCGTCCGTGCTCGCATTTTTTGGATTCGCTTACGTGTTGTTTATGCGACCGAAATCCATGCAACCGATCTGGTTCGCGCTTGCGCTGATCGTCATCGGCTCAATAATCTATATGATAAGAGCGAAGCGGCGGCGCGAGTGGCCCTTTAGTGAAACAGCGCAACCGGCTAATTGATTCAAGCCGCGACCAAGGAGGCCCCCGTGAAATTTTATTTCGCAAAGCGCAAAACGATCACAACGCTAGTTCTCTTTTCGTTTCTTTTTTCTCATCAGGCTTATTCATCGAAAGCATTGGCAGACAACCGGCCTGCCGAAGATCGCGGCGCTGCGGGGCTTGGACAAGCCATCAAGCGACTCGGCACCATAGGCAGCGTGCTTCACACGGGCGCGCACCCGGACGACGAAGACAGCGGGCTGCTCGCTTACCTGGCGCGGGGCCGCCAGGCGCGCACGGCTTATCTTTCGCTCACGCGCGGCGACGGCGGGCAGAACCTGATCGGGCCTGAGCTTTATGAAACGCTGGGCGTGATTCGCACGGACGAACTGCTTGCTGCGCGGGCGCTGGATGGCGCAGAACAATTTTTCTCTCGCGCTTTCGATTTCGGGTTTAGCAAATCGCCCGCGGAAGCTTTCTCGAAATGGGATCGCGACGCGGTGCTCGGCGATATGGTCAGAGTCATTCGCACTTTTCGCCCGCTTGTCATTGTCTCTGCGTGGACGGGCACGCCCAGCGACGGGCACGGCCATCATCAAGCCGCAGGCATTCTGACCTCTGAAGCATTTCGCGCGGCTTCCGATCCTGCGCGTTATCCCGAACAGATCGCAGAAGGCTTGAAGCCGTGGAAAGCTCGAAAACTTTACTCGCGCGTGCCGACGCGCGAAGAACTGGCGAGGGGGCAGGAGCCGCCGCCCGTCACACTGACTTTGAACAAGGGCCAGTTTGATCCTCTGCTCGGTCGTAGCTATTACGAGATAGCGATGCAGGGCCGGAGCCAGCATCGCTCGCAAGATCAGGGCGCGCTCGAACGACGCGGCCCGCAATACTCGAAACTGCGCTTGCTTGAAAGCTCTGTCGGTTTGCCGAAAGAAGAGAAAGACATCTTCGATAACATAGATGCGGCTCTGACAGGCATAGCCGATTTTGCAGGGCAAGCCGCCGCAAAATTGAAAGGGCCGCTTGCCGAAGCGCAGGCGATTGCCGATGAAGCCGGATCGAAATATAACCCGCTGTCGCCTTCTACAGTCTCGCCCGTTATTGCTCGCGGGTTGAAAAAGATCAGAGAGATTCGCGCAATGCTTGCGACGCTTGGCCTCAATGAATCAGAGTCGTATGAAACCGATTTCCTGTTGAAGCGCAAAGAAGCCGATTTCGCCGACGCTCTCGCAAAGTCGCAAGGCGTAGTCATTGATTGCATCGCTGATGATGAAATAGTCACGCCCGGTCAAACTTTTGCCGTGAGCGTTCAAAACTACGCCGACGGCGGAACTACGGCAGGCGGGGTTTCGCTCGTTTTGCCACAGGGCTGGACATCGTCCCAACAGAAACAGAATAGCGCCGTGACTGAAGGCCGCTTGGTTTCGCAGACCGATTTCAAGGTGACGGTCGGGACGGATGCGGAGGCGACAGCGCCTTACTGGTTAAAGAATCCGCGCAAGGGCGATATGTTCTCGCCGGGTAAAGGCGGAACGGGCATCGAGCCGAACGCGCCGCCCGCAATCAATGCGCGGGTGGAGTTTGAAATCGCGGGAGAAAAGATCATTATGACTCAGCCCGCGCAGTTTCGTTTCGCTGACAAGGCGCTGGGCGAGATAAGGCGCGAAGTCAAAATCGCTCCTGCTTTATCGGTGACAGTCGCGCCCGATTTTCTGGTTTATCCGCTCTCCAACACTTCCGTTTCGCGTGAGGTCACTGTTTATGTGACGAACAATTTGAAAGAAGGCGCTCGCGGAACAGTGATGCTGGAAAAGGAACAGCCGTGGCAGATCGCGCCCGCCGAAGCCAGCTTCGATTTGAAACGAGAAGGCGAGCGCGCAAGCTTCACATTCGTTTTGAAGACTACGCCGGGCAGCAAAGAATCGCGCCGCTCGATTTCTGCAATGGCTTTGCTCGATGGCAGGCCTTATCGCAGCGGTTATCAGATCATCGCTTATCCGCACACCGAAGCGCGGTTCGTTTATCGAAACGCGAAGGCCGATGCTGAATTGCTGGACGTGAAAGTCGCGCAGGGTTTGAAGGTCGGCTACATCGAAGGCGCGGGCGACGACTTTGCAAACGCGCTCAAACGAATGGACGTGGATGTTCACACGATTGATTCGCGAGAACTCGCGGCGGGCGATATCAGCCGCTATGATGCGATTGTGCTCGGCGTTCGAGTTTATGAAGTCAGACCCGATGTCATCGCCAACAACGCGCGCCTGCTCGATTACGTAAAGAACGGCGGCACGCTCATCGTTCAATACAACAAGAACGAAATTGCTACGGGCAACTTCACTCCGTACCCTGTCAAGATGGGGCGGGGCATGCCCGACCGTGTTACTGACGAGAGCGCTGCTGTGACCGTGCTCGATCAATCAAACGCGCTGTTCAATTTCCCGAATAAGATTACGGCGCGCGACTTCGAGGGCTGGAGACAGGAGCGCGGCGCATATTTCTTCAGCGAGTGGGACGCTAATTTCAAACCGTTGCTTTCGAGCAAGGATGCGGGCGAAACTGATAAGCGGGGCGGGGAACTGATCGCACAGTACGGCAAGGGGTATTACATTTACACCGCCTATGCGTGGTTTCGCCAGTTGCCGCAGGGCGTGCCGGGCTCTTACAGGCTCATCGCCAACCTTGTGAGCTTCCCGAAATCTAAAGAACCGGCGAATCGTAAAAGCGCGAGGTGACAGCTATAAGAGGGATTCACCGCAGAGGCGCAGAGGACGCAGAGGGGGCGCAGAGATGTTTATACTTGCATATCCTCTGCGCCCCCTCTGCGTCCTCTGCGGTGAATCTTTGAATTTACCGTTCGCCGAGTTGCTGTTTTGCGAGCGCCGCTTCGTTGCTTCTGGGATAGAGCTTTATCAAAGCCTGAAACTCTGCGCGCGCGGCATCGGCCTGCCCCATCTCTGTGAACGCCATTCCTTTTTTGAATCTAGCGCCCGGGACTTTGTCGCCTTTCGGAAAGAGCGTCGAAACCTTATCGAACTCGGCAATGGCTTCGTTGAACTGTCGTTTGGCGAAAAGGGCTTCGCCTATCCAGTATTGAGCGTTGTCGGCCATCTCGCTTGTCGGATATGTTTCGACATACTGGCGAAACTCGCTGATGGCCAAGTCATAATTGCCTCGACTGTAATCGCCATAGGCGGCAGCGAAAAGCTGATCGGGATTGCCCGGCGTGATCTGCGTCATAGTCGGGAGCTTAGGAAGGTTTTCGACCAGCTTCTTCAATTCGGCCACTTGCTCAGACAGCCTGTCAATGCGCTGGTTAGTTCCGCTCAATCGCTCGCCTAATCCGTTGACTTCGCTTATTGCGCTTGCGCTTCCTTCTGCGACACGGCTCTGCGCCTGACGAATGGCGTTCACGTTGTCAACTATTTGATTGATCAAAGCAGACATCTGCCCGCTGTTGCGATCCATCCCTTCCTGCATTGCGCGCACCTGCCGACCGAGCACAACAATTTCGTTTTTCAATTCATCAAGCGCAATCTTGATTTGCGCATCCTTGTCTTTCTGATCGCCAAAGGCAGGTGAAATAGCGCCCGGCATGATTATCAAAATCAGAATAAAGACTGAAATGACTTTCGATGACATATAACTTTCCTCTTGAAAGCAACGATGAACGATGAATGATGAATGATGAACTAAAGAGGGAAAGGAAGGAGGATTTTTCTAGAGATCATCCCACGTCCGTCTCCTCTTTAGTTCATCATTCATCATTCATCGTTCATCATTTTCTTTTACGGGTTGCGAGGCGGCGTGCCTCCGCTGACGTATATGAAATCGTCGCGGCGGTCGTGCGCCCAGCCCGATTGGGTCGAGCCTTCGCTTGAGCCTGACGCACGCTCTTCGCCGTAACTGACGGTTTGCATGCGCCCGGCTTCTATGCCCAGCGAGACGAGAAACTCGCGCGCGGCTTGAGCGCGTCGTTCGCCTAATCCTATGTTGTATTCTTCGGTCCCTCGCGAATCGCAGTTTCCTTCGATGCGAAAAACGATTGATCTGTTAGGCGATTGCGCGAGCCACTGCGCCGCGCGTCGCAATTTGTCTTTGGCATCGGGCAGCAGCTCCGCTTGATCGTAATCGAAATAGACCGGCTGCACCCACTGATTAAACAGAGCGGCGATTGTAGGGTTAGGCGGATTCGTTCTCGGTCGAGTTTCGGTCGGAGTAACTGCTGTCGTATCTTCGGTAACGGTCAAGCGGGTCGAAGCCGTTTCAGTCCCGCCCGCGCTCGAAGCATTGGCCGTGTAGGTTGTAGACTGCGAAGGACTGACAACGCGCGTGCCTGTAGTGGGCACTGTGCCGAGGTCTGTGATTTCAACGCGGTCGGCATTTGTCGAACTCCAACGAAGCGTCGTGCTCTGCCCGCGCATTATCGCATCCTGATCTAACGAGATACGCACGCCTGGGCGAGGCGGTCGCGGATTTACCGCAACAACCCGGCTATCACGAGCCTCTTTTTTGCCTCGCGTTGCCACAGCCATATAGGTAGTCGTGTTATCGGGCTTGTAAATCTTCGAGCCGGTCTTATCAACGGTCTCTCCGTTGATAGTCACGCTCTTTGCGTCTTTCGATGTCCAGGTTACGCTCACATCATCGCCCTGTTGAATCCTGTCGCGCGAGACTTGCAATTGAACCTTTGGTTTCTTGCACCCGACTGCGCCGATCAAGATAGCCGCGACGAATATCACTGTGAGGAACCGCGAAACCCTGATTGCCATCTTAAAACTCCTTTCTGTTTACTTTCCCCATGTCGGCAAACGGCCACCGCCGCGCGTTACCTGGCGCTGGCCCGTGCCGTCAATATGTGTTTGCCAGATTTCCCAACGGCCCGAACGGTTCGATTGAAAAGCGAGGTGGCGACCATCGGGCGACCATGTCGGGCTTTCATTTCGCCCCTGCGATGTAAGTTGAAGCAACTGCCCCGAAGCTACGTCAGCTACGAATATTTGAAAACTTCCAGCGCCCCCGTAAGTGAATGCGATGTAGCGACCATCGGGCGACCACGAAGGCGAATCGGAATGCCCGCCTCGCGAGATGAGAGGTCGCTGATTTGAGCCGCTCGAATCCATCACATAAATTTGCGGCGAGCCGCCGCGGTTTGAGATGAAAGCTATCTCGCGCCCAGTGCGCGGGTTCCAGCGCGGAGATATGTTGATGCCTTTCTGAGTTCTGGTAAGGCGGCGCGGGCCGGAGCCATCAAGATTCGAGACGTATATCTCCATCGAGCCATCGTTGCTAAGGGCAGAGCTGAAAGCCAACTGGCCGCCCGGCGAGATTGACGGGGAAGTCGTCGTCGAATTGAAATTCGTGCCGCCCACAAGCCCGCCTTCCGCCGAACGCACGACAATGTTGGCGACGCCGCTCTTGTAGCTGACATAGGCCAGATAGCGACCGTCGGGCGAGAACTGCGGGAAACGCACTATGGGTCCGTCGCTCGCAAATCCGCGCTGGTTGAAGCCGTCGTAATCCATCGCTCTGATCGAATCGCCCGCGACATAAGCCAGCTTGGATGTAGCGATGCCGTCGCGCCCTGTAAGCAGTTTCACTATCTCGTCGGCAAACTCGTGAGCCATGCGGCGCGCGTCTCCCGTGTGGCGCGATGCGATCAATTGCTGCTTGGTTTTTACGTCGTAGAGATAAGTGTCGGCTGACAGGCCGCCATTGTTTTGCAGGTTGCCGAATGCCAGATAATCGGCCTTCACAGGGTCTGCGGTCCACTCTTCGAATTTCAGCGACGCGGGATCGGGCACGAGCGATTTGGGATAGAGGCTGCGCCCGACTATGCCTGACACGGCTGCAAATTCGAGGTCTGCCAGTAAGACCTGATTGAAGGTGGCAACCGCCGCCTCGACCCCCGACGAGCGGGCTACGAAATCTGCGAGAGCCAGATTAGGCCCGTTGCCCGGAGTGACGATGATCGTGCCCAGTTGCTTTTTGATGTCTTCCTGAGTTGGGGCTTCCTGTTGAGCCGTAGCATTTGAAGCAAAAAACAGGCTCGATGCGAGAAACAACGCGAGAACGATTGATAGCTTTGTCTTCATAACCTGAGAGATCGTTTTACCGAATAAAAGATTGCCTTATCAAATTAAGAATATCACTTCGGGTAGCGAAAGATAAGGTTAAACGAAATCGCGTTTGCGTTCGGCAAAAAACCGTTCGGCAGCGGCGGCAGCGGGTCGGAAGCTATAACGGCTCGTTCCGCCGCGCGGTTGACCAGATCGTTTGCGGCTCTCTGCCTGATGGCCGAAGGCTCGACGCGCCCGTTTGAAATCGAGAGTATCTTTCCGTCGCGCGACACGCGGAGCGCGATAATTACGGTTTGAACGTTTGCCTCGTCGCCTTGAGCCGGGTTGTAGTTGCGGCTGAAAATCATTTGAATGCGCCGTCCGTATTCCGAGCCTCCGGGAAGCCCTGTGCCGCCTCCAAACCCGCCTCCAGAGCCGATTCCAACGCCGCCTATCATTGTGGGTGAAGGCGTGCCGTATGTGCGACCGACCTGCGCCGATGAATTATCTGAGCGCCCGCGTTCATCTTTGCCTGTGAATATTTTCTCCTGCTGATCTACTACGGGGCGATCTGTTTTCAGAGCCTTCGGGTCAGGCGTATCTTTTTCTGTGCGAGGCAGAACGTCTTCGGCGCTGTCTTCTTCGCGGCGGGCCGTCTCGACTTTTGTATTATTTATTGCGTCGTCTTTATCGCCGATGTAAGAGACAGGCTGAGGCTTTGCGAATCCGAGAATCGCCGACTGATCCGCGACGCCGACTTCGATTGAACCGCCGCCCCCTTCGCCGCCCTCGCCCGGCCCCGCTGCGACTATCTCTGTTGTGAAGAATCTGTGCGTAGCAAAAAAAAGTATTCCGAAGATAACTATGTGCAGCGCGATTGACAGAATGATTCCGTATCGCGAACCGCTCGGGCGGTCAAGGTCATTTTTGAATGGAGACTGCGCGGTCATTTCTTTTTCAACGTCGGCTCGGTTACGAGGCTGACATCTGCGCCCGCCTGCTTCGCCAAATCGAGCACATAAGCAATTATACGATACGCCGTTTCGCCGTCGGCGCGCACGTAGACTTTGCGCTCGCCCGACTGGCCCAGTTTTTCGGCGAGCAGCGCGGGCAGGTCATTGACGTTGACCTGTTTGGCTTCCGCTTGAGTGCTGAGGAAAATATTGCCGTCCTTATCTATGCTTACGACGACTGCTTTCGGTTTCGGCTGTTCCGCGCGGCCCTCGCGCGTCTTCGGCAGATTGACCTCGATGCCCGTCTGCAAGATGGGAGCGGTCACCATGAAGATGACAAGCAGCACGAGCATCACGTCAACCAGAGGCGTGACGTTGATCTCTGCGAGCGATGATTGCGTGCGTCCTCGCTGATCTGTAAATGCCATAAGGGTTATCTCAAAACTGAGATTGCAAATTCAAAGCCTTGCGTTGCTAGACATCTGCTTTGATGTAATGTTTTTCGACAAGGTTGAGCAGTTCTAAAGAAAAACGATCAAGGGTCGCCGTGATTGTTTTGATCTTGTTCAGAAAGTAATTGTAAAAGATCGCCGCAGGGACCGCCGCAGCGATTCCTGCGGCCGTAGCGATCAGGGCTTCGGCTATTCCGGGCGCGACTGCCTGAATGGAAGAACCCTGCGCCGTGCTGAGTCCCTGAAAAGCGATGATAATGCCGACGACCGTTCCGAAAAGTCCGATGAACGGCGAAGCGTTGGCAGTCGTCGCAAGCCAGCTCAGGCTTCGCTCCATCTGAGTGACTTCCGCGATAGTCGCCGATTGCAGCACGCGATTCAACGCTTCGAGGCTTCGCACGCGGCCTCCCTGGTCGCCTAACTGGCTGGTTATCTCGTCGTAGCCAGCCCTGAACACGCGAGCAATCGGGTTTTGATTTTTTGCATCGGCTTCCGAATAAAGATCGCTCAGTTTTGCGCCGTCTCGAAAGCGCGACAGGAACTCTTTAACGGCTTTTTCAGCGCCGCGCAGCCACAGCCATTTCGTGATGATGATTGACCACGAATAGATTGAAAACAGCAGCAGTATGATAAGCACTGCCTTGGCAACGGGGCTGGCCCTGAGCAAAAGGTCGCTTAAAGCGCTGCTTTGAATTGGCGTAGTCTGAATCAAAGAAAAAGGAAAGCTGCCCAGTATCGTCAATGATCGTTCTCCTTGCCTTCCATCGAAAGGCAATTCTAGAACGCGAGTTTTTGAGTGTCAAACTTCGAGACAGGAGATTCTTGACTAAACAATCGCGCGTAAACGATATTCAAGCGTCGTGCAAACGCGCAAGAGATCAAAATTGATTCCTTCATCTTTGAGTCTGATGACGACTCTGGTCTTTATCTTTCTCTACGCGCCGATCATCGTGCTTGTGCTTTTGTCTTTCAATAGCTCGCGATTCAGCGCCGTCTGGAGCGGGTTCACATGGAAATGGTACGCGCTTGCGTGGAACGACAAAGAATTGATCGCCTCATTAAGGATGAGCCTGATCATCGGATTTTTCACCACAGTATTTTCAACTCTGATAGGCACAGCCGCCGCGCTCGCTTTGACGCGCTACCGCGTCAAACTCAAACGCGCAGCCGAAGCGCTCGTTTTTCTTCCCGTCATCATTCCTGAAATCGTCATAGGTTTTGCGACCGCAGGGTTGTTCGGCGCGCTCGGCCTTGCTTTCGGCATGAGCACGATCATTGCTGCGCATGTCGCTTTTTCGATTTCGTATGTCGTGTTCATAGTTCGAGCGCGCGCGGCAAACCTGAACCCCTCGCTTGAAGAAGCCGCGATGGACCTGGGCGCTACGCGGTGGCAGACTTTTTTAAAAGTCACGCTGCCTTTGATTCTTCCGGCGATTATTTCTGCCGCGCTTCTTGTCTTCACAATCTCGCTGGATGATTATGTGATAACGAGTTTCGTCGCAGGGCCGGGAGCCGCGACGCTTCCGCTGAAAATCTATTCGATGGTAAAGACGGGCGTGACGCCTGAGATAAACGCTATTTCAACAGTCTTGCTGGTTGTGACTGTGTTGCTGGTTTTTGTATCGGACAGGTTAGCATCGGGGCGTATCTCTCGATGGACGATAGGCGCAGGCGTGTGCGCCGTGGCAATGCTCGCGGTCTTTACGCTGGGCGGGCAGTCCCGCAACGCGCGCGGAGGCGAGTTGAACGTTTACATCTGGTCAAACTACCTGCCTGACAGTGTAATAGCGGAATTCGAGAGCCGGTACGATGCGAAGCTCAACGTCGAGCTTTACGATTCAAACGAAGCTCTGCTTGCGAAGCTGCAATCGGGCGGCGCGAGTTACGACATAATCGTGCCGTCAGATTACATGGTGACAGTGTTAAAAGGGCAGGAGTTGCTGGAAGAGATTGACCGCGACCGCATAACGAACTTTTCAAACCTGGCTCCGCAATTCGCCGGACTGCCTTACGATCCGACGAATCAATACTCTGTGCCGTATATGTGGGGCACAACTGGGATAGCTTATCGCAAAGACAAGATCGAAGGGCCGATAGACAGTTGGGCCGTGTTGTGGGACAGCAGGTATAAGGACAGGCTTGCCATGCTCGATGATGTGCGCGAAACAATTGGCGCGGCGCTCAAGCTTATGGGCAAGTCGCTCAACAGCACGAACCCTGAAACAATCGAAGCAGCGGCGCGATTGCTTGAAGAGCAGAAACCACTGTTGAAAGCTTATGACAGCGGCGGCTTCGATCAGATGTTGTTGTCGGGCGATGCGTGGATAGTGCAAGGCTACAGCGGGCAGATAGCCAAGGCTATGGTCGAAAATCCAAATATCGGTTATGTGATTCCCAAAGAAGGCTGCACGTTTTTCGTAGACAACATGTGCATCCCGCGAGGCGCGACTCACAAAGAGCTTGCGCTTGAGTTCATCAACTTTGCGCTTGAAGCGAAAGTGGCCGCAGACATCGCAAATGGAACGGGCTATTCGTCGCCCAGCCTTGCGGCGCGAGGATTCATACGGCCCGACCTGCTCGCGAATGAAGCCGCGTATCCGCCACGCGAGGCGCTCGAACGCTGTGAGTTGATAGAAGAGATTGGCCCTGCGATCAATATATATGACAGGTTCTGGACGGAGATAAAATCGAAATAGCGATTCTGAAAGGCGTTTCTCTATATCGCCTACCCATTCCTTTGAAACGGGTAGGCGATATAGAGAAACGTGAACTCGTTTCTTTGTTATGGGTACACGTTATAAAGGAATGGGTAGGCGATATAGAGAAACGTGAACCCGTTTCTTTGAAATGGGTTCACGTTTCAAAGAAACGGGTTCACGATATAAAGAAACGGGTTCACGTTTCTTTGAAATGGGTAGGCGTTTCTTTATTTCGTGCAGGCGATATAGAGAAACGAGAAAGTTTACAAATCGCTAATTCCTGAGCTTCGACATAAGCTCGTCTTCTTTTTCCAGCCTTCTGAGAGGGCTTGAGTGCTCGCGATTGATTCGCCCTGTGCCCGGTCTGACGAGGCTTTCGTCGGGTGGATTGGGCAGAGCAGAGGAAAGATTCACGCCGCCTTCAATCGAAACAGGGCGAGTGTGCGCAGGCTGCGCCGCGCCTGCACGGTTTGGGTCTGCGACAAGGCGCTGACTATGTTTGCCGTTTGATGCCTGTGTAATCTGCGTGCCGTTGAGCCCGCCCGTGCTGCGCGGTTGCAGCGCAGGGTCGAGCAGCTTCGGCCCGACCTTCGCGTCTATGATGCTGCCTATGCTGCGAAAGAGCTTGATAATGCCGCCGAGCGCAAGCGCCAGACAAAGCGTGTAGACATAAGTGTTCATCGCCATCCCGACGAGTCGCATCAGGACGTAGGGAAGCGCTGCGGCAGTCAACAGCGCCGCGCCGACAGCCGTGCCATGAATGCCGTCGCTTATCTGTTTTCGCGCGCGTTTGAATTCGCGGTCGCGCACGGGGTCGCTCGTAATGACTCCGCCGTTCAGGGCTTGCGTGATTACGTTGAGATTAATCCCACAGGATTTGCAGAACTTTGCCCCTTCATTCGCTTGGGTCGAGCAGCTAGGACAAAACATCTATATTAATCTCCCATTAGTTTGGCGTCGCAGCAATGAAAACCGACAGCCGTCTCAGGGCCTCGGTTCGGAAGCTGATTTCCGTTAGAGCCTACTGGGGTGGGGGCAACGGCTGCAGTATAACATGAAAGGTTGACTGTCTCTATACTCAATCGCTACACTCGATTTGCCCCCCATTTCTCTGTAGTTTTGGAGGTCTCTTTGCTGTTTAAGAAGTTTATGGCGCTTGCTTGCGCTTCATTGTTTCTGTTTTGCCCTCACGCTCTAGCTCGCGCTTCAGAGTCGGCCTTCAATCAATCCGCCGGCCCAAAGCAGGTTTCGCCGTTCGTGCTGCCGATAGCAAAGCGCGATTCGCTTCTCAACGGTTTGCAATTAATAACGATGCAACAGCAGGGCACGGGCACAGTCACTGCCAGGTTGCGCATCAACAGCGGAGCCTTGTTCGACCTTTCGGGCAAAGGCGGGCTGGCCAGCCTGACGGCAGAGATGGCGCTCAAGGGAGGAGCCGGACTGAGCGCCAAGAACGTTTCCGATACTGTCGAACAACTTGGCCTGACGCTCACGTTTTCCACCCTGTGGGACACGACTGACTTTGCAATCAGCGGCCCTGCCGAATCGCTCGATTCGATCTTCGACCTGTTCAACCGCCTGATCGTAAATCCTTCGTTCGATCAAAAAGAGTTCGACGCGCTCAAGGCGCAGCACATCGCGACGGCAAAGGCGCAACAGTTGGATGATGCAGAGGTCGTCAGGAGGAAAGGAATCGAAGCCGTATTCGGCAGCCATCCATTCGGCAGGCCCGCGCTCGGCACAGCCGAATCCATCGCGCAGATCGTGCGCGCAGACCTGACCTATTTTCACAAACGTTTCTACATCGCCAACAACGCGGCATTGATGGTGACGGGCGATGCTTCAGCAGAGCAGGTGACGCAGTCGGCTCGGTCAAGGCTCGGGTCGTGGAAAAAAGGCGAGATAGTGCCTGCCACTTTCCGCCCGCCCGACCCGCAGAGCACGCCTCGACTCTTCATCATTGATCGCCCGGATGCGACGACTGCGCGCGCAGCGCTTGCGCAGATCGGGCCTTCGAGGCGCGCAGAGGATTACTTCGCCGCAGTGATTATGGGCGAAGTGCTTAGTCAGGCGAATGCCAGGCTTGCGTCCGGCAACGCGGGGGCGACGATAGAAACAGAGATTGACCCGCGACTGCTGCCCGGCCCGTTTATTATAAAGATCAAAGCAGCAACCGATGATCTGCCCGCGATGATTCAAGCGAGCCTGGATCAGATGACTCGGTTGCAATCGGCCCAGCCCTCGATTGAGCAAGTCGAAGCCGCAAAGTCGCGATTGATTTCCGTGATGGGCGAACGGCTCAAGACGACCGACGGGGTGGCGGATGTCATGCTCGACATCGAGACTTATCGTTTGGGCCGCGATTACCTGATCAATTTCGCCGAGCGGGTTAATGCCGTTACGCCGGGCGATGTGCAGCGGGCCGCGCAAAATTATTTGAAGCCGCAGGCGGCGGTCACGGTGATTGCGGGGCCTGCTACGAAGCTCGAACCAATGATGAAGAAGCTTGGGACGGTTACGGTTCTCAGATAGCGAGACCGCTCGCGTCTCATCTTCGATGGAATCACAAATAGACAATCTGAATCAGGAAAGCAAATCCATTCGCGTGCGCTCAATGTTCGCAGAGATCGCGCCGCGTTACGATTTTCTCAATCACGCGCTTTCGCTCAACATTGACAAGCGGTGGCGGCGGTTTGCGATCAAAAAGATTGCGGACCGTTTGAATCATCCCGATGCCATTGCGCTCGACCTCTGCTGCGGCACGGGCGATCTTTCGTTGATGCTTGGCGAGATTGCAGAGACCTGCGGGGTTGATTTCTGCCACCCCATGCTTGAGATCAGCCTTCGAAAGACTCCCCGGTCTGGTCGAAACATTTCGATAATCGAAGGCGATGCGCTCAACACGCCTTTTGCCGATGAGTCGTTTGACGCGGTGACGATGGCCTTCGGGTTGAGGAACCTTGAATCGGTCGAAGGCGGGCTTCGTGAAATTCATCGCCTGCTCAAGCCCGGCGGGCGAGGCGCTGTGCTTGAGTTTTCCCACCCGCAATTGCCTGTGCTCAGAAATCTGTTTCGCTTTTATTTCACTCGGTTGCTTCCGCGCATAGGCAACTGGATATCCGGTTCGCAGTTCGCGTATCAGTACCTGCCGGATTCGGTTAAGGAATTTCCAGATCAGGAAACGCTGCTCACTATGATGCGAACGGTTGGTTTTTCAAGCGCCAGATATTACAATTTATTCGGGGGAGTCGCCGCATTACATCTTGGGGATAAGCCATAGGATTTCGATGTCAGTATTAAACGACCGGAAGCGTTGAATGTTTTCCGGTGGGGAAAATTACAATGGATAATGATGCAATTAAATTTTTTCTGAGCAGATTCGGACTGACCACGGGCCAGATTGACGAGTTGCTCGGGACGGCGCTCGCGCGCGGCGGAGACTATGCCGATCTCTATTTTGAATACAGAGTTGGCAACGGCGTAAACATCGAAGAGCAGATAATCAAATCTGCCGCGAAATCCGTGGTGCAGGGCGTCGGCGTGCGCGTAATCATAGGCGACAAAACCGGCTATGCTTACACGGACGAAATAGAGTATACGGCGATTCGTCGCGCGGCAGAGACCGCAAGCCACATCGCGCGCAGCGGCGGCACTACTCAACCGGTCGGCGTCAACGCCACGCCGAATGCGCAGAACCTCTACACTGTGGAAACGCCCGTCTCCTCAGTCGAGCTTGCCAGAAAGATTGAACTGCTCAGGAAGGCCGACGCTGTGGCGCGCGGCTTTGATCAACGCATACGCGAAGTGCAATCTATGATAGCCGATGAAATGAAATATGTAATGATTGCGACTTCGGATGGCCGCCTGGTCGGCGATACGCAACCGCTGGCGCGATTCGCAATCTCGTGCATAGCGGACGATGACGGCAATCTGCAAGTAGGTCGGTCGGGCGGCGGCGGTCGAGTCGGCATCGATTTCTTTGACGAGACGCTCACGCCCGAACATTTCGGCAACGACGCGGCGCGGCAGGCGATCATTCAACTCGAAGCAGTGCCCGCGCCCGCAGGAAAGATGGAAGTCGTGCTTGGCCCGGGCTGGCCCGGCATCATGCTTCACGAAGCGGTCGGGCACGGGCTTGAATCGGATTTCAATCGCAAGCAATCATCTGCCTTTTCCGGCTTGATCGGGCAGCGCGTCGCGTCAGAGTTATGCACTGTCGTTGACGACGGAACGATTCCCGGCAGACGTGGGTCGCTCAACATAGATGATGAAGGCCAGCCCACGAGCCGCACAGTCTTGATTGAAAACGGCATACTGCGTGGCTTCATGAGCGATTATCTGAATTCGGGATTGATGAAGGCTGAACGCACAGGCAACGGACGCCGCCAGAGTTATAAGCACATGCCTCTGCCGCGCATGACGAACACTTTCATGCTTTCGGGCGAATCGAGCCGCGATGACATCATTCGCTCCGTGAAGCGCGGGCTTTACGCCGTGCAATTCGGCGGCGGGCAGGTTGACATCACGAGCGGCGAGTTCGCATTCTCGGCATCGGAAGCCTACCTGATCGAAGACGGCAAGATAACTGCTCCGGTCAAAGGGGCGACGCTGAGGGGCACGGGGCCAGAGGCTTTGAAACAGGTGACGGCTGTGGGCAATGATCTTGAACTCGATTCGGGCGTAGGCATGTGCGGCAAGGAAGGCCAGAGCGTGCCGGTCGGCGTTGGAATACCGACGATAAAAATAAGCGAGATGACTGTCGGCGGCACGCAAAGATGAAATTTGACCCAACTAAAGAAGCGGCGATAGAGTTGGCGCAAGAAGCAGTGAAGCGCGGGGCGAGCGCCGCCGAAGTGATAATCAGAAAGCGCACGGAATTCGCCGTAGGCGTAAGGCTCGGCGAAGTCGAAAAGCTCAAGCAATCTACGGATCAGGGGCTTGGGCTGAGAGTTTTGATCGAAGGCCGCCAGGCCTCTGTTTCAGGGTCTGACTTTTCGCGCAGCGCAGTGCTCGGGCTTCTCGACGAAGCAATAGAACTCGCACGCGCCACCTCTCCCGATGACAGTCTATACCTGCCCGAACCGGCGGAGTTTGCCCGGTCAATCCCGGACCTTGATTTATACGACGAAGCCATCGAAGCGCTTACGACGGAAGAGAAGATCGAGATGGCCGTAAGGGCCGAGCGCGCTGCGCAAGACTACTCGGACTCGATAATCAACTTCGACGGCGGAGGTTTGGACTCGTCGAGCGGCACGATAATTCTGGCTAACTCGCTGGGGTTTGCGGGGGAGTACAGCGCCACTTCGCTTTCGCTTGCGGCCGTGCCCGTTGCGACCGACGGCATCAGGATGCAGCGCGATTACTGGTACGATGTCCGACGCAAGCTGCGCAACATGGACAGCCCCGAAGAGATCGGCGTGATGGCTGCCAAGCGCACTTTGCGCAAGCTCAACGGGAAGCCCGTGCCGACGCAGGATGTGCCTGTGGTTCTCGAACCGAACATGGCGCGCGATCTGGTCGGCGATATTTTTCGCGCAGTCTCTGGCGAATCAATCTTTCGCAAATCGAGTTTTCTGGTCGGGCAGTTGGGCGAGCGCGTAGCCAGTCCGAACGTGACTGTCGTGGATGACGCAACGATCAAAGGCGAGTTGGGGTCACGGCCTTTCGATGACGAAGGCTTGCCGACGCGGCGCACGATTGTCATGCGAGACGGGGTGCTTGAAAACTATCTGCTTAATACTTACACTGGGCGCAAGCTCGGTATGAAATCAACAGGCAATGCGGGGCGCGGACTGGTAGGCGCGCCGACTGTCGAATCGGGGAATCTGTATATAGAACCCGGGCCGCATTCACCGGAAGAGATAATCAAATCGGTCGCGAAAGGATTTTACGTGACTGAGTTGATAGGCTTCGGCGTGAACATAGTGACGGGCGATTATTCCAGGTCCGCTTCAGGGATATGGATTGAGAATGGCGAATTGACCTTTCCTGTGCAAGGCGTAACGGTCGCAGGCAATTTGAAAGACATGCTCAATTCGATAGAGATGATCGGCAACGACCTGGATTTTCGCGGCAGCGTCGTGTCCCCGACTTTATTGATCGGGCGCATGACGATTGGAGCATAAGAGGATGTTTGAGCAGCCTACTGGAAAGGTAGAGAAAGACCGTTCGCGCTCGATTATGATTTTGAGCGGCATCGCGGTATTGGCAGTAATCGTATTGATCGTCGCAGTGACCAGATTGAAGCCGACTGCGCAAATAGAGATGGATCGGGTCAGCCCCGTCAGCCAGGCCTACCCCGAATCAGAACCGGAGTTTGAACAGATACACTGCCCGGCGCAAAACGTTCCACAGACGGAGGCGCAGGCTTATGTGCCGAATATCCTGATCACAGACATTGACAAGAGAAAGGGCGAATACCCGAACCTCAACAGCAAGTATGTGCGAATACTTTGCAACATCAAGAATGCCGGAGACCGAACCATTTCGGGGCTTCAAATGCGGATGGTGCTGTTCGGGTTCAATTGCGAAATACTGAAAGAGAAGATCATAAACCTCATCCCCGAAAAGAAGGCCACGCTCGGCCCCGGCGAATCCGTTTCAATAGATGTCTCGATTGACCGCAGTCCCGATCAATCAGAAATAATGCACATGAGAATCGAGCCTTACGCGCTCAAGCTGAATTGAATGTTTAGGCTTTCTTCAGCGTGACGCCGGGCGGGGGAGAGAACTGGAACTGTGTGTCGGGCGCCACGTAATTTTCGCGCACGTTTGAGAGCAGAAAATCCATGCGTGCGCCGCCTCGCTCGAATATGACCATCCGTTTCACCTCGAACGACGAAGGATCAACTTCGACCAGCAATTGTTTAAACTCTTCGGGCGCGCGTTTGGGCACGAGCCGCAAGACGACGTTGCCTGCCGCGACAGGCCGTTCGTCATTAACAGCTTCGATGCTTGCGAAATCGCGCCGCAGATTGCCTCGCCCGAGCAGGAACAGAAATGGAATCTGAGGGTCGGCAGACTCTTTTACGGAAGTATGCGTCGCCTGGCTTTCTCCTTCGACATAGAAGTAGATGTTCTTTCCATCCGAAACGAAAAGTTTCTTTTCAGGCTGCGTGTAATCCCATCGCGCCTTGCCGGGTCGCTTGAGCAGGAGGCGGCCCGATTCGCGAAGCGTGCGACCGTCCGTGCCTCTGTAGACTTGTGTGAATTCGGCTTCGAGGCCGCGCATTCGAGAATATTTGTTTTGCAGCCCGTCAATCAACGAGTTCAAGTCAAACGGGCGTGCGCTAGCGAGCGGCGCGATTGCTGCGGCCATTATCAAGATCAAGGCCGCGATCATAATTCCCGGAAGCGATTTATACTGCATGAAACCTTTTATCCCTGTCGTTCCGTACTGGAGAAAATATCTTCGAGCGACCTGCGTTTCGGATTGATCGAAACGAGTTTGCCGCCAAGTTTGCGAACTACCGCAAGCGTCGCGTCCACATCGTTTTCGTCGCCTACTACGAGATTCACGCCGTTCGGAGTCGAAGTAGTAGACAGCAAACTTGCAATGGATGCGGACAATCGTTCGAGCGCAGAGAGGTCTATGCCTATGGCCACGATCTCAAGCGACGAGTCTTCATTTCCTGTCAACTCTTCGACCGTGCCGCAGCGCAGTAGCTTGCCTGCTGTCAAAATCGCCGCGCGATCACAGAGCGCTTCCACATCCGAGAGTATGTGAGATGAAAAAAAGATCGTCTTGTTTTGCTTTCGCAAAACGAGCAACAGGTCGCGCACTTCGCGGCGGCCTACGGGATCGAGTCCCGACATAGGCTCATCGAGAAAGACCACTTCGGGATCGTTGACCAGAGCTTGAGCGATGCCAATTCTTTGAAGCATACCTTTGGAGTATTTTCTAAGCTGGCGGTCTGCGCGCGCAGGTTCGAGTCCGACCATTGTGAGGAGTTCGCTCGCTTTTTGTCGAGCAGTTGCTTTCTCCATGCCGAAAAGCGCGGCGGTGTATTCGAGCAACTCACGGCCCGAGAGATAATCGTAGAAGTAAGGATTTTCGGGCAGGTAGCCAATGCGCGCGCGCGTCGAAACATCGTCAATCGAATGGCCCAGTATGCGGGCGGTCCCTTCGGTCGGATAGATGAGCCGCATCAGCAGCTTCAGCGTAGTGGTCTTGCCCGCGCCGTTCGGGCCGAGGAATCCGAATATCTCGCCGCGACGCACGTCGAGGGTTAGATGATCGAGCGCGCGTGATTTTTTCTTCTTAAGGAACCCGACTTCATAATCTTTCGTCAGGCCATCAATTTCGATTACTGCTTCGGGGTTCACTTTTTCGGAGTTCACTTTTTCGGTAGCGGTCATTTCGCCCTTCTTTCGAGACATTTTCCGGCGGCGCGCAGAAAGGCATCTCGAATCTGAGGGTCGGGGATTTTTTCTGCGTCCGCTCTAAGAGGCAGCGCCTGCTGGTCGGGGGCGATGAACTTTATTTCGTGGAGGCTGTTTGTTTCGCGCACGATCAAATCGGGGTTGATGACAAACTCGATAGTGGTGACCGTAGGGGAGCCGAGCAACGAGTTCAGTTTGAAGAGAGCCTGCCCGCTCACCCTCCTCAATTGAGTGCGCCAGTTGTCATCGGCGACCGCGACCACGAGCGTCTTTCTTTCGAGGCGAACGGGCATAGTTACTTTGCGCACCTGGCTGCCCACGGCCGCCGTCCATGCTGCAAAGACCGCGTGCTGCCGGGCTTCATCTGTGTCGCCGATCTGGCGAAGCATTCTGGGCAGCAGTTTTATCAGGTTGGTCAGCATTACCTGTCGCTAATGTTTAATCCTCGGCCAGTAAGTCTCGAAGTTGAAATCGGGGCTGTTCGGCACAGTATGACACATGACGCAACCGTCGGGCGTAGCCATAAATCCATAACCTTTAGCCGGCGCGGAGGCGTGCGCGCGGCCCGGCCCGTGACAGGCTTCGCACTGAACGTTGGCGAGTTGCGGCGTAGTAAGAAGCGTTTGAAACCCGCCCTTCTCGAACCCCACTACGTGGCAGCGAACGCATTCGTTGTCAAACTGCTGATTCTTTTTTTCGAGCGTAGCCATCGCATGTGCGTGGCCGCTCTTTTCCCATATCGAGTACTGTTCCGAGTGACACGACGCACAGGTCGCCGCGCCTACATAAGGGGAATTAGACGAGATGTTTTGCATTGCAGGAGGCGGAGGGTTGGAATTCATCTCCTCCTTCTGCAAATTGGTGAAATCTGTGTGGGCCGCCGTGACTACTTCGACTGCGCTCGGGTCATCTGGAATGTCTGAGTCTAAGCCGATGAAACGATTCACCTGATTTTCGATGCTTCCATCTTCGCGCATATAGATGCGCAGGTCGCCCAGGTATTTCGTCTGATTGAAGGCATAGGTAATCGTCGCGCGATTGAAGTGCTGCACTTCGTTTTGATTGCTGACCTGTCGCGCGCCGATTATCGTGTCAATGTCAGGATTTTCGCTGGCGAGTCTCTGAGTCATATCCTGCGGCATATAGGCAAGCGCAACGATGAAGTCTACTTTCTGCTTCAGCTCAGGAATAATTTTTTTAGCGGCCTCGAAGGGGTCTTCTATACGATAGCCCGCATATAGAAACTCGTGCTGATTGGGGCCGGTCGGTTTGCCTTCGGTGAAACCGACTATTCCGATTTTCAACTTCTTGCCGGGAACGCCGCGCGCGAGCGTGATCTCGCGAATGAAATAAGGATTGGGCGCTCTGTGCTGATCATCTGTTGGTTGGATATTTGCTGACACGAGCCGCCCTATAAACGGATTTTCTTCGACACGATTATCGAAGCCGTCCTTCTTGAAAAGTTCGCGCGCGTATGGGAGATCGCTATAACTGATGTTAGCCGCGTCGTGATGAAAATCTCCATAGCCCTTGACTACCCACTTGTTTTTTGTCATAACCTCAGCGGGAAGTCGGTCAGCGGCAAAGCGATCATCTGTGAACAGATTGCCCGCGTCAACAAAGAGGGTCGGAACCTCCAGGTTCGACATCAATTTGAATGCTTTGATATAGCTGACACGCCGTGCCAGTCCACCCATAGGGTGGCTCGGTCAGCCACAGGTTTCAAGGCTGCCGTGAACATCGGCGCCGTACATTATGGCGAAAGCGTAACCGTCGTCCTTGCCCAATCGCTCTTTGATTTTCGGTTCGTTCAAATCGAAGCTCACATTATTATCATCCGAATCTGCCGGTTCTGACTGTGAGCATCCATTGTTAATAACTGAAAGAGCGGCTATGAAGGCCACGATAAGAAGCAGCGATATTTTGCGGCGCAAAGGAAACCTCCAAATTAGACAGAATCAAAGCTGAACCGTGCGTCATGACCGGATTCAGCTAGAACCTTAAAAGCCCCATCGTTCGTAAGACAAATCAAGATGCCTGAAAAAAATACATCAATAATCTTAGCTTCATCTTCGCCTCGGCGCGCCGAACTGCTGAAGACCATAGGTGTCGAGTTCGAGATAGCGCCAAGCGATATTCAAGAACGACTTCACGCTGATGAGGCACCACCGGATTATATCATACGCTTCTTTCCAGCACAGTGGGATCCGAAGCTTGGAATTCACGTGACTTGAAGTCGCGGC
>JADMIO011419534.1_pt1 | contig 31913 bp, 30 predicted proteins | sample 8958161 | NCBI WGS metagenome assembly JADMIO01 (sample SAMN16585339, study PRJNA669376) | soil metagenome | isolation source: Crop rotation soil | place: USA: Cullars Rotation, Alabama | collected 2011
CGCGACAACTTGTCCACGTGGAATTCTAAGCTTAGGATCCCAATGTGCTGGAAAGGCAGCCCTGCCCGTCACACATCTGCGGCTACGCAGACCACCGTCCTCGAGCGTCCCGGCACCATCGTCGTCGTGACCGAGGCGGTGGACGCGCTGGTGCGTATGATCGCGCCGTTTGCTCCGCACACGGGCGAGGAGCTGTGGGAGATGCTGGGGCACAAGGGCGGCTTGTCTGCTTCGAAGTGGCCGGAGTTCGATGCCGAGGTCGCGAAGGCTGACGAGATCGTGGTGCCCGTGCAGATCAACGGGAAGGTTCGCAGTCGATTGACGGTTCACGCTGGCGCCACCGAGGCCGAGCTCGAGGCGCTCGCGCTGGCGGATTCGGCAGTCAAGGCGCACACTGACGGGAAGACGATCAAGAAGGTCGTCGTCGCGAAAGGAAAGCTTGTCTCGCTGGTCGTTCAATAAGCTCGCGATCGCCACCACCCTGATCCTCGGGCTGCTGTCATCAGGGTGTGGCTATGCGCTTGCCGGCCGGGGCTCGTTCCTGCCCGACACGATCAGGGTAGTGGGTATCCCCTCGTTCGAGAACCGCAGCAGCTTCTCCCGCGTCGAGCAGGTGCTGACCGACAAGGTACGGACGGAATTCATCGGCCGCGGCAAGTACCGCGTGCTGCCCGACGTCCCGGGGGCCGACGCCGTTCTGACCGGCGAAATCCTCTCCATCAGCGTTCAGCCTGTCGGCTTCAACGACCAGCAGCTCGCCTCGAGATACCTCTTCACCTGGACGATCAAGGTTGCCTTTACCGAGGCGCAGACCAGCATGGTGCTGTGGTCGAACGACGCGCTCACGGTTCGCGGTGAGTACGAGCTCTCCCAGCGTGGCAGCGACACGACGACGCTCGGATCGACGTTCGTCGACCAGGAGCGGACGTCGGCCGATCGGATCGCATCAGACGTGGCCCGCTCGATCGTGACCTCTATCCTGGAGGCGTTCTAGCCACGTGCCGCCCGTCGCGACATCCGTGCTCCGCAAGCAGATCGCATCGGGCGAGACGGAGCCGCTCTACGCGCTCGTCGGTGGCGACGATCCAGAGAAGTCAGCAGTCGCCGGCGAGTTCTCGGACATGATTGACGAGGGGCTGCGCGCCTTCAACGTCGAGCGCATGTACGGCGGCGAGATGAAGGTGAACGATCTCGTCGACTCCGCGAGCACGCTGCCGATGATGGTGCCGCGGCGAGTCGTGATCGTCCTCGAAGCCGAGAAGCTGTTCATCCCCAAACGCGAGAGCAAGGCCTCCGAAGAAGAGCTGCAGCGCCTCGAAGAGTTCATCGATGCGCCGGCGCCGCACACGACGATCGTCTTCGTCTGCGGCGCGCTCGATCTGCGCCGCCGGGTCGTGAAGCGGCTGATGAACAAGGCCCAGATCGTCAACTGCGGCATCATCGAGAGCGAGGCCGACGCGGAGCGCTGGGTGAAGGTTCGCGCCGCGCGTGACGGCATCAACCTCGATCCGGCCACACCGCGGGCGATCGTGGCCCGAACCGGCCTGGACATCGTGCGTCTGCGGAAGGGGCTCGAACGCCTCAGTCTCTATGCAATGGGGGAGGCGCAGATCACGCCGGACCATGTAAGGCAGGCGGTACCGGCTGGTCCAGAGGCGCACGCCGATTTCGGGATTGCGAATGCGATTCAGCGGAACGATGTGCGTGAGGCGCTCAGGGAAGTGGGACGCTCGCTCGAGGCGGGCATGGTCCCGTTCTTCATCCTGGGGCAGATCCGCCTTGCCGCGCAGCGGCTGCCGGCGCGACGCGTGAAGTCGGCCGTCGAGGCGGTCTTCAGGACGGATATCGCGCTGAAGTCCTCGGGCGGCGACCCGCGGATCCTGATCGAGCGATTGGTAGTGGAGTTGTGTGAGAGCAGGCGGGTCTGAAGCAGCAGGCGGGTCTAAAGACCCGCCTCTACCAGAACACTACGCTGAGGCCTTCTGAACCCGGGCTGCCAGCCGCGACTTGTAGCGCCCCGCCGTGTTGCTGTGAATGATGCCCTTCGTGGCCATCTTGTCGACGAGCGACACGGTCTGGTTGAGCGCGGTTTTCGCCCCACTCAAATCCTTGGCGTCGAGCGAGGCCCGGATGGACTTGAGCGCCGAACGCAGCTTGGACCGCATGGTCCGGTTGTGTTCCCGGCGTTTGATGTTCTGTCGATTTGCCTTCAGTGCGGACTTGGTGCGCTTGGCCACGTTCTGGCGTCCTCTCAGTCGTGAAATTTCTCGGAGCTACAAAGCGGGTATTGTACCACGCCCGCCGGGGTCACTGCGGCTGGAGGACGTCGAGCGCCACTTTCCACTGGCCATTTCGCTCCCGGACCCACACGCGTACGTAGAACCCGCCTGCCGCCGCGCCGCGCGCGCCCTTGGTGCTGTAGGTGCCCCACGAGTAGCCCAGATCGCCTGATTTCGCCGCCTCGGTGAATCGCGTATCCGTCGTCGTGAACGCCGGCTGTGTAGCCAGCCATTGCAGGATCCGCTTGTCACCTACGATCGGCATCACGTTCGGGCGATGGAGCCGGGCCGAGGCAGTCAGGTTGGGCCGATAAGCGCGCGCCTGATCCCGGCGGAGCTCCGCGTTGAGCAGGCCATCGGCCGTGGCGAGAGGCGGTGTCGTGTCGTTGTAGTCGCCGGTGAAGCGATTGGTCTGCGGTGCTCGCGTGAAGCCGGTTGCAAAGGTGACCGGGCCCGGCGTGTTGATGCCGGCGTCCATCACCACTTTGAACGACCCGTCGCGCTGTCGCTTCCACACGCTCATGTAGTTGGAGTAGCGCGGCTTGCCGCCGTCGCGCGAGGCGCGCACGTTGCGGACAGGTCCCGTCAGGTAGCCGAGATCACCGCTGCCCGCAATGTCGCCGAATCGCGGCTCCCAAATGAGCTGCAGGTCGGGCGGAGGATCGGGCGCCTTGGCCAGCTGCTCGCGCGCGAGCCCGCTCTGACCTTCTTCGAAGCCGACGGCATCCGACGCGAAGTACTCGAGGAAGGCCTGCTTCCATCCGGCAACGAGCGCGCGGGCCGCGAATGCTTTCTCGGCCTCGATCATCTGCGTGAGCGATTGCGGCAGCGGATCAGAGCTCTGGGCGGTGAGGCCCGCGGCCGCAAGCAAGACGATGAGGATGCATGTGCGTGAAGTGCGCACGAGGGGACTATAGCAGGGGTTAATCAGAGCGGCGGGCGTTCGGACCCGCCGCCATGGCGTTCATCACAGCGAAGTTCAGCGGCTGACGATCTGGAAGCTGCCGGTGGAGGGTTTCTCCGACGAGTATCTCGGGACCGCGCGGCCATCGAGAACCTCGATGGTCTTGTAGATGATGAGCTTCTTACGCGACGGGGCCGGACCCTCGCCTGCGGCAGCGCCGACCTTGCGAACGTAGTCGCGTGTCTCGCGATAGGGAGGTATGCGGCGGCCGTATTTCGCGACCGCACCGGAACCGGCGTTGTAGGCAGCGAGCGCAAGCTCCTCGTTGCCTTCGTACTCGTCGAGGAGCTGGCGGAGATAGTCCGTGCCGCCGCGAATGTTCTGCGCGGGATCCCAGGGATTGTTCACGCCGAGGCTGCGCGCGGTGGCCGGCATCAACTGCATCAGCCCCATCGCCCCCTTGGGAGACAGTGCGCGCGGGTTGAATCCGGATTCGACCTGGATGACGGCCCGCACGAGCTCAGGCCGCAGCGACTGGCGCGTCGCATGCTCCTGAATGAGCGGCCCGAATTTCTCGTCCTCGACGACGTCCTCGGCGGGGCGGGTCGTCACGTACTTGGGCGATCCAGCGACCTTGTAGACCGTGGTGGGTGCGTCGATCGACCGGTCAGACAGGACCAGCGTTCCGTTGGCGTCTCTCCACGCGTAGATCTGCGCATCCGCCTGGGACGGCCAGGTCCACGCCAAGAGCGCCGTAAACAGAAATGCACGGAATCGCATGTCGAATCGCACTTCGCAGGGGTTTCACGTCTTATCGGCTCGAAGGGGGCAAAACTTCGGAATGTGATGTACAAATCACGGACGGCGTTCAGCGCCGGGGCGGGGGAGACGTGAAATTCTGGCAAGGGTGGCTGCGGCAGCCCCAGCGGGTGTGGCTGCGGCGGGCTTCGTTTCAGGTTCATCTGTGGATCGGTCTGGCGATTGGCCTCTACATCGTGATGCTCAGCATCACGGGAAGCGCGCTGGTCTATCGCAACGAGATGGATCGGTACTTCGCGACACCGCGGCCGCAGTACGAGCAGGGGCGGAAGATCCTCACCCAGGACGAGCTGCGCGCGGCGGCGCAGAAGGCTTATCCCGGCTGGGAGATCACGCGACTCGGCGACCGGATCTCGCGTCGCAACCCGACGCTCGAGGTCTGGGCCGAGAAGGATGGCGTCAAGAGAGAGCGCCTGTTCAATCCATACACCGGTGAAGAGCTCGGCGACTCGGTGACGCAGGGCGAGTACTTCGTCCTGTGGCTCGCACGTCTGCACGACGAGCTCCTGTTCGATCGCACGGGCCGATACTGGAACGGCATGCTCAGCGCTGTCGCCACGCTCCTCGTTGTGACCGGCATCGTGGTCTGGTGGCCCGGTGTCAGCCGCTGGAAGCGGAGTCTCGTGATGAAGCGCGGCGTCGGCTGGAAGCGCTTCAATTGGGATCTGCACAGCGCGCTCGGTTTCTGGCTGTTCCTCTTCATGCTGATGTGGGGGATCTCGGGTTTCTATCTCGGCGTGCCGGAGCCGTTCTCCAACTTCGTCGACTCGATCTCGGATCCAGAGGCCTTCCTCGGTGACCGCCCCGGCGACATCGTGCTCTCGTGGCTGACGCGGTTACACTTCGGCCGCTGGCGCGACCTGCCGTGGCTGAAAGCGTTCTGGGCGGTCATCGGCCTCGTCCCCGCGCTGATGTTCTTCACGGGCGTCGTGATGTGGTGGAACCGCGTGCTCCGGCGCCGGCCGGTACGGCAGGTGGACGAAGAAGCGGAAACCGAGTCGGCGGCCTGACGGCATGCGCGTCTGGATTGTTCCCAAGGGCTGCACGACCCTCGATCAGTTGCGACTGGTCGATCGCACCTATCCAGTCCCGGGTGCACGCGATGTCGTCGTTCGCGTCCGCGCGACGTCACTGAACTATCGCGATCAGGCCGTGGTCGAAGGGCAGTACTTCGGCGGCGCTGTCACTCGCGACCTGATCCCGATGTCCGATGGCGCCGGGGAAGTGATTGCCGTCGGGTCGGCGGTTACTCGTTTCAAGCCAGGCGCTCGCGTTGCGGGCACGTTCTTCCAGCCGGGCCCCCATCCCGCAGCCCTCGGCTCGCCACTCGATGGCATGCTCGCGGAGCAGGTCACCCTGAACGAGGATGGCCTCGTTGCGATTCCCGATCACTTGTCGTTCGAGGAAGCCGCGTGTCTGCCATGCGCGGGGGTCACCGCGTGGCATGCGCTCTTTCACGCGGGTCGCCCGATCAAATCGGGGGACACGGTGCTCGTGCTCGGAACGGGTGGCGTATCGATCGCGGCGCTCCAGTTTGCGAAAGCCGCCGGCGCACGTGTGATCGCCACGTCGTCGAGCGACAAGAAGGCCGCGCGGGCGAAGGCGCTTGGCGCTTCGGACGTCGTGAACTATCAGCAGACGCCGGAGTGGGAGCAGGAAGTCAGAAAGCTGACGTCCGGACGTGGCGTGGATTGCGTCGTCGAGATCGGTGGCGCCGGAACGCTCGCGCGATCGATGCGATCGCTCGCGCGGGGCGGGAAGATCGGTCTGATCGGGTTCCTTGCCGGCCGCGAGGGTGATACCAATCCGACGCCGCTGATGATGGTGGGCGGGAGCCTGCACGGCATCTTCGTCGGCGATCGCGAGATGTTCGAGGAGATGAACCGGGCCATCGCCGTGAATCGCCTCACACCCGTGATTGATCGAGTATTTCCGTTCGACTCGGCCCCGGCCGCGTATGAGCACCAGGCGTCGCGCGCATTTGTCGGCAAGATCGTCATCACCGTGTAGTGTCCGCTTTTGCGTATCGTAGTGTCCGGCTTTAGCCGGACCGGGAGCATACATATGAACTCGAATCGACGTGATTTCATCGTGAGATCGACGCTTGCCGTTGCGGCCAGCGCTCTCGGATCGAGCAGGCTCTTCGCTCAGCAGCCCGCGGCGCCGGCGCCGCCGACCGTCCCCGTCTTCGCATCGTTGCGACGTAACGTGGGCACGTTCACCGCGCGCGGCGGGACAATGGGCTGGATGGTCGGGCCTGACGCGGTAGTGGTGATCGACAGTCAGTTCGCCGACACCTCGAAGATGTTCCTCGACGGGTTCAATCCGATGATCGGCGGCCGCAAGATCGATCTGCTGATCAACACGCACCATCACCCGGATCACACCGGCGGCAACAAGGTGCTGCAGCCGTCAGTCGCCAAGATCGTGGCGCAGGAGAACGCGCCTGGGTTGCAGCGGAAGCAGGCTGCGGCGAACAAGAGCGAGGCGGACCAGGCCTACGCGGACACGACCTACAAGACGGACTGGAAGATCGATCTCGGAAGCGAAGTGGTGTCGGCACATCACTACGGCCCGGGCCATACGGGCGGCGACGGCGTCATCTTCTTCCAGAAGGCGAACGTCGTGCACATGGGCGACCTGATGTCGCACCTGCGGCATCCTCGGGTCGATCGCCCGGCGGGCGCGTCGATCAGGAACTGGCTCGTGTCGCTCGAGAAGACCGTCAAGGATCACAACGCTGACACGGTCTACGTCTTCGGGCACTCGAAAGTCGGCGCTCCGGTGACTGGATCGTCGAAGGACCTGCTCGCGCTCCGGGACTATTTCAGCGCAATGCTGGCCTACGTGCAGAAGGGGATCGCTGCCGGCAAGTCGGTCGACGAGATCGTGAAGGGCGGGCTGCCGGCGTTCGCGTCGAACGAAGGCACGCCGCAGCTGCAGGTGGCGTACGACGAACTGACGGCGAAGCGATCGACGTAGGAAGGATGAAGGCCGAAGAACTCATTAAGGGCCGCCGATCGTCTGCTCGAACGGACGCAAGCACCTTGACGAGCTGACGCTCGGCTTGAGGTGTTTCTAGCGGCTAGGCAAGCTCTCTCGGTTGTCGTGTGCCCCGCTGACGTACATCGTATTTGTCTAGCAGCCGCATGTGTTCCGGAGTGCGGTCTGCGCACTCTGGAGTGAAAGGATGGAAGACACTAGGCCGCACGACGTGATCGAGTCGGATGTTGAAATAGTCGATCCTATTGGTCGGGGAGAACCGACCCAGAAGAAGGCTCGCGCTACGAGATCGAGGCGTGTCATCAAGCTGCCGTTGTGGATACGCACCCTGCGGAAGGAGATCGCTCTCCCAGTCACTGTTGCGATTCTCTCCGGAGTGGCGACTCCACTGATCCTGGGCCTGCTACGCCAGAGTGATGCTCCTCAGGGCGGGACAGAGTGGACGGGTTCGGCAGACTTTCATGACTCACTAGACATCGAGAGAGGTGCCGGTTCGTCCCAGAACACATTGTTGCGCGAGCGTTGCCGTGAGATGAAGTTTGCTGCGCCGTTCGCTGAGCCCCCGCAAGTCATAGTCGCGCTGCGGATGATCGATGCTGGATACGACGGGCTCGACGTCTCAAAGCTGCCCACTGGCAGTTCTGACTGGTCTCCCCAAAAGGCGTTTGGTGCGGAACTTCAACGAGTCGGTGAGACTCCACTCCAGGGTAGTCCATCGATTCGGGTTGGGGTTCGGGCACTAGACGTTCAAACGACCGGCTTCCGATTGTGCGCCTTCACCTGGTCTAACACTCGCTTGCACAGCGCAGACCTGATGTGGCTGGCGATGCCGGGAGTCAAATCTGAGTAGTCGGCTGCGGTCACGTTCGCCCGTGTAGCATGTCTGCATCAGGGCATGCGCAAGACACAGATCATCGCGATGGGCGGGGGCGGCTTTTCGATGGAGGAGAACCCCGCCCTCGACTTGTACGTCCTGGCGCAAACGCGAAAGCGGACGCCGGCGGTATGTTTCATCGCAACGGCGAGTGGCGACGCCGATGCCTACATCGAGAAGTTCTACGCGGCGTTCAAGTCGCACCGTTGCCGTCCGACGCATCTCCCGTTGTTTCGTCGAACGCCAGACCTGAAGCAGGTGCTGCTGACGCAGGACGTCATCTACGTCGGCGGCGGCAATACGAAGAGCATGCTGGCGGTCTGGCGTGAGTGGGAACTTCCGCGGCTGCTGCGACAGGCGTGGGGCAGGGGAATTGTGCTGGCCGGGATCAGTGCGGGCGCCATCTGCTGGTTCCGGACGGGCGTCACGGATTCTGCCGCAGTCGGCCTGGCGGGTTTGCCAGGTCTTGGATTTCTCCCTGGTACCTGTTGTCCACATTTCGACGGTGAGCCAGAGCGACGGCCCGGACTCCATCGCCTCGTGGCCCGCGGGAAAGTGTCGAGGGCTCTCGCGCTCGATGATGGCGCCGCGGCTCACTTTGTCGGCCGTACCTTGACTCAGATCGTGACGTCCCGCATCCAGGCGCGAGGTTACGAAGTCCGCCGCTCCGGCAGGCGCGCGATCGAGACCGCGCTGCCGGCGGTTCCGCTCCTTGCCACCGGCAAGCCTGCGTCAAAGAGCAGGGGTCGCCGATGAATCTCGAGCAGGCCGCTGACGGAACACTCGTCGTCGCGTACGACGGCCGCGCCCTGACGAAGCTGATGCTGGCGGCCACGGCGCTGTTCATCGGCGTCGCCGGATACGACGTCTTCGTGGGTGCTCGCGGGACCGATCGCCTCGTCGCTCTACTGGCATCAGCGGCCACGTGCTTCGTGATCTCGATCGTCTTCCTCGAGACCGCCCACTTTGAATTCTCATGCCCGACGCACATCGTCACATGGCGTCGCCGCTGGGCGCTGCGCGAGCGCTCGGGTTCGATCCCGTTCAGCGAGATTCAGTCAGTGCAGGTCGAGCGGCCGATCGGAGACACCGGCGTTCCGAGTCGGCGCGTCACACTCAAGATGAAGGACGGCTCGGTGGTGCCGCTGACGGTCGGCTATCGGCCGGATGCGGACGATGCGATTGTGAAGATTGCCGATCGCATCCGGACGCTGCTGGGCCATAACGCTGAAGCCACGGCCCAACAGGATCTGGAAGACTTGATCGCTACTGGCAGGACGATCGAAGCGATTCGCATTGTTCGCGAACGCGACGGCCTGTCGCTCACAGACGCGAAACAGCGCGTCGAGGAGATCAGGCGGAAAGCATCTTCTCGATGACGCCCTTGCTCGCGGCGAGCAGCTCGCCGATCTTCGACGGATCCTTGCCACCCGCCTCTGCGAAGTCCGGTCTCCCGCCACCGCCACCGCCGACGATCGGCGCGAGCTGCTTGACGACCTGTCCCGCGGGCACTCTCTTCGTGAGATCGGGCGTGACGCCTACGACGATCGAGACCTTGCCATCGGATGGCGATGCGAGCACGACGACACCGCTCTTGATCTGTCCGCGATGCTGATCGACGAGCGCGCGTAACCCGTCCTTGTCGAGTCCGCTGACCTGACGCGCGACCAGCTTCACACCGGCGACGTCGGTAACGTCGCTATCGCCAGCAGCCGAACCTGCCGGTGTGAGCGCGGCCTTCATCTTCGCCTGTTGAAGCTCGCGCGCTAGTCGCTTGTTCTCGTCCTGCAACCCAGCGACTCGTGCGGCCAGCTCTCCAGGCCGCGACGTGAGTGCGCCAGAGAGCGTGCCGAGCTCGTCGCGTTGACGCTGATAGGCCGTCAACGAGTCGAGCCCCGTGATCGCTTCGATGCGGCGCACTCCTGCAGCGACGCCGCCCTCAGCGGCGATGGCGAACAGGCCGATGTCGCCGGTGGCGCGGACGTGCGTGCCGCCGCACAACTCGACGCTGAAGCCAGGGACTGAAACGACGCGAACCTTGTCGCCGTACTTCTCGCCGAACAGCGCCATCGCACCCGCGGCAATCGCTTCCTGCGTGTTCTTCACGTCGGTCTGCACCGGCGTATTGCGCAGGATCTGTTCGTTGACGATGCGCTCGATCTCGAGTTGCTGCTCGCGCGTGACCGCACTGACGTGGACGAAGTCAAAGCGGAGCCGGTCGGGCGCAACGAGAGAGCCCGCCTGCTTGACGTGCTGCCCCAGCACCTGTCGAAGCGCGGCATGGAGCAGGTGAGTGGCCGTGTGGTTGCGGCGGGTCGCATCGCGCAGCGTGGCGCTGACGTCCGCGCTGACCAGGTCCCTGCGCGACAGTTCGCCGCTCGTCACGTGCACGCCGTGCAGGCGTGGCCAGTTCCCCGTGCGCAAGACGCCGCTGACGCGCGCCTCGCCGCGAGGTCCTGCGATCGTGCCGACGTCGGACACCTGTCCGCCGGCCTCGAGATAGAAGGGCGTCTCGGTGAGAGCGACGTAGCCATCCTGCCCCGCAGCGAGTGAGGGCACTTCCTGCCGCTCGCTGTTGAAGAGCGCCAGGATCTGCGTATTGACCTGGGTCGATTCGTAGCCGCGGAACGCCTTGTCACCCGTTGACTCGAGCTCCGCGCGGACTGCATCGCTGGCCGTCCAGGTTGCATCCTTGACGTCCGCCCCCTTGAACGCGCTCTTGCTGCGCGCCTTCTCGCGCTGTACTTCCATGGCACGGTCGAAGCCCTCCTGGTCGAGCCGCAGCTTCCGGTCCTCGACCATGTCTTCGATGAAGTCACGCGGGACTCCGTGCGTGTCGTACAGCTTGAACGCGGCATCGCCCGGCACGACGCCATTGCTGGCAGCAGCCTTGTCGAGAATCTCCTCGAGACGGGGCAGGCCGCTCGTCAGCACCGCATCGAAGCGATCTTCTTCGGATCGAATCACCTGGACCACGATGTCGCGGCCGGTCTTGAGCTCAGGGTAGGCCTCGCCGAACTCGCGGACCAGCGTGTCCACCATACCGTGCAGGAAGGGCTCCTCGATTCCAAGCCGCTTTCCGTGACGCATCGCGCGCCGCATGATCTTGCGCAGGACGTAGCCGCGCCATTCGTTGGATGGTACCACGCCATCGGCGATGAGGAACGTCATCGCGCGCAGATGATCCGCGATGACCCGCATCGACACATCCGACGGCTCCATCGTCCCGCGATGGGTCGTGCCGGCACGCTCACCGATCGCCGCGAGGATTGGCGTGAACAGGTCGGTGTCGTAGTTCGACAGGTGGCCCTGCAGGACGGCCGTGACCCGTTCCAGTCCCATGCCCGTGTCGATCGACGGCGCGGGCAGAGGAGTCAACTTGCCATCGGGCTGCCGATCGAACTCCATGAACACGTTGTTCCAGATCTCGATGTAGCGGTCGCAGCTGCACTCGACGCCGCGGCACGATCGGCCGGCCAGTTCCTCGCCGCACGGGACGTTGCCGCCGCGGAAGAAGTAAATCTCCGAGCAGCGTCCGCATGGCCCCGTATCGCCCATCGTCCAGAAGTTGTCATCCGCACCAAGCTCGCCGATCCGCTCGGCAGGAAGGAGCCCCTTCCAGATCGCGTAGGCTTCGGCGTCGCGAGGGACTGAGGAGTCGCCTCGAAAAATCGTGACCGTCAGCCGGTCTTTCGGAATCTGCCAGACGTCGGTCAGCAGCGTCCATGCATACGGAATCGCCTCGCGCTTGAAGTAGTCGCCGAACGAGAAGTTGCCGAGCATCTCGAAAAACGTGTGATGCCGGAACGACGGTCCCACGTTGTCGAGGTCGTTGTGCTTCCCGCTGACGCGCATGCACTTCTGCGTCGTCGTCGCGCGTGTGTAGCTCCGCTTCTCCTTCCCGAGGAGGACGTCCTTGAACTGGTTCATCCCCGCGTTCGTGAAGAGAAGCGTCGGATCCTCGTGCGGCACGAGCGGCGAGCTGGCGACGATGCGGTGGCCCTGTTTCTCGAAGTACGAGAGAAACGACGAGCGAATTTCCTTGGAGGTCATTGATCCCTATTGTAGGTCGGGGTCCGCCTAAAGGCGGACACTACGACCGGACTTCGTGCGCAGGAGCGCAAGAACGCGATCAGGCTCGAACCCCTGGGCAACGAGGTAACGGTACAAGCGCTGGAACTCGCGGTCGTCAGCGATGCTCGTGCGGCCGCGGAGCCGTCGATCCAGCGCCTGCGCGAGGAGGGCGTCACCATCGATGTCCGCAAAGGTTTCCTCGACGATGCGCTTCGCGATCGACGATGCGATCCCGGCCGCTTCGATCTGCCGCGTGACGCGGTAGCGGCCGCGTTTCTTGAGGTTGGTCTCGGAGCGAGCGATCGCGCCGGCCACGCGCTCGTCGTCCAGGCTGCGATCGGACTTGAGGCGGGTGAGGGCGGCTTCGATCGCGTCAGGGTCGTGCTGACGGCGGAGGAGTCGCTGGCGAAGCTGCGCCTCCGAGAGCTCGCGCCGGCCGAGCATCTTCAGCGCCGTCAGGTAGGTGTCGTCGGACACCAGTAGAGTTTACGTGCCGTAGCGCGTAATTTCTGGTGCTTTTCCACCGGTGCTCTGACCGGTGCGTGCCATCTGCTCGCGCGCCATGTCGGCGGTGGTGTGGATGCCCTGCACCTTGAGCTTGAATTCGTCGACGTTGCTCGCCCAGCGCAGTGCTTCCTCGTACGACACGAGTCCCTGCTCGTAGAGCGTGAAGATCGACTGATCGAACGTCTGCATGCCGTACTGCGACGTGCCTTGCGCGATCGCGCCGTGGATCAGATGAGACTTTTCCTTGTCGAGGATGCAGTCCCGGATGTAGGCGGTGCTGTACAGCACCTCCACCGCCGGCACGCGTCCCTTGTTGTCCGACCGCGGCATCAGGCGCTGCGAGATCACCGCCTTGATGACGCTGGCGAGCTGGATGCGGATCTGCTTCTGCTGGTGCGGCGGGAACACCGCGATGATGCGGTTGATGGTCTCCGTCGCGTCCAGGGTGTGCAGAGTGGAAAGCACCAGGTGCCCGGTCTCGGCGGCGAGCAGCGCCGTCTGAATCGTCTCGAGGTCGCGCATTTCACCGAGCAGGATGACGTCGGGATCCTGACGCAATGCGCTGCGGAGCGCATCTCCGAACGAGCGGGTATCGACGCCGATCTCGCGCTGGTTGATCACGGAGCGCTGGTCCCGATGCAGGTACTCGATCGGGTCCTCGATCGTCATGATGTGCGTGGTGCGCGTCGAGTTGATCTCGTCGATGAGCGCGGCGAGCGTCGTGCTCTTGCCGCTACCCGTCGTTCCCGTGACCAGAATCAGCCCGCGTTCCTCGCTGGCGATCTTCTTCAGCACCTTGGGGAGCAGCAGGTCCTCGATGGTGGCCACGCGCATTGGAATGACGCGGAAGATCATCCCGATCGTGCCTCGCTGCTGGAACGCATTACAGCGGAAGCGGCCGAGTCCGGCCACGCTGTAGGCGAGGTCCACTTCGTGGTTGTCGCGAAACTTGTCGCGATGCCCGGCGGGCAGGACAGCCGCGGCCATGGCCACGACATCCTCGTGTTCGAGACGGCGTTCTTCGGTTGCCGGGATCAGGGTCCCGCGGACCCGCATCATCGGGTAGGTCCCGACTTTCAGATGGAGGTCCGACGCGCCGCTGAGGACGGCAATCTTGAGCAGATCGTTGACGTGCATGCTACGGGTTGGCCGAATGGGGCGGTGCGGGAGTGCACCGGCCCATCGGACTATTCCCGTAGGTTATCGGCTCTTCGAGGCTCCAGTAGTAGCGGTCTCGGGGGCGTTCACCGGCTGCAGCCAGCCATGGGTATCGGGGGCGTCTCCCTTGACAATCTGGAAGAATCGCTGCTGGATCGCCTCGGTGATCGGGCCGCGCCGGCCCCTGCCAACCTTGATGCGGTCGACCGACCGAATCGGCGTGACCTCCACGGCCGTTCCGACGAAGAACACTTCATCGGCCATGTAGAGCGTCTCGCGGGGAAGGGTAGTTTCCCGGACCTCGAACCCGAGCTCGCGCGCGATCGTCATGACCGAGTCGCGCGTGATGCCCCACAGCACGGAGTTGCCGATGGGCGGGGTGTAGATGATCCCCTCGCGCACGACGAACACGTTCTGGCCGCTGCCTTCACTCAGGTTGCCCTGCGTGTCGAGTGCAATGCCTTCGGCGTAACCGTCGGCGATCGCTTCCATCTTGATCAACTGCGCGTTCGCGTAGTTGGCGACACTCTTCGCCATGGCGGGCGTGGTGTTCGGCGCATTCCGCGCCCAGGTCGAGATCTTGACGTCGAGCCCTTCTTCGATCGCTTCCTTCGTGAAGTAGGCGCCCCATTCCCACAGCATGATGGCGACGTCGATCGGGCACGGCGCCGGATTCACGCCAAGCGAGTCATATCCGCGGTAGACGATCGGACGGATGTAACAGGCCTTGAAGCCGTTGCTGCGGATCAGGTCGACCGTCGCGTCCGTCAGCGTCTGCTTGTCGTAGGGAATTTCCATCCGGTAGATCCGGGCGGAGTCGTATAGCCGGCGCATGTGGGCGTCCAGCCTGAAGCAGGCCGGGCCCTGGCGCGTGTCGTAGCACCGCGCGCCTTCGAAGACTGCGCTGCCGTAGTGAACGACGTGGGACGCGACGTGGATCTTGGCATCTTTCCAGTCCACGAGCTTGCCGTTCATCCAGATCGTGCCGGTCCCAGGAAAAGACATACGACGCTCCCTTCGATCTCACTCCTGCTAACTCTCGATGCGAACTCCTTATTCCAACTAATCCGGCTCCGTGGTGCGGCACCAGGGAGTGTGACGTTGGAAGATCGGGTGTTGAGTTGATCGTAACCTGTCTTTCCGGGAAATGCCCAATGTGACGGGGACATTCGGGTAAGTGTAGGGCGGGTCCTGTTCTTTGGACCCGCCGGTCAACTACCTCGCTACCCAATGCAACGCTTGCGGCGCCACGGCTGGCTCGGTGTGCGGTAGGGCCGCAAGTGGATCCGGCCACGCCAGATATTCGCGTTCCTGCGCACGAATCTGGCGATAGCGGCGGAAGGTGTCTCGCACAGACTCGAGGCCGATGAGCGAACGCCACGTCGTGCCGCGGAAGGTGTGCGCCATCATCCCGCGCCCGTGCTTCAGCACGAAGCCAGGATGAAGCTTGAACGCCGTGGGGATGTGGCGCACCTTCATCCAGCGCTCGGCCCTCCACCGCATGAACTCGATCTCTTCGGCCTCGAGGTGCGCGCTTCGCGTCACCGCTGATGTGCCGTCGTATTCCTCGACGCGCTGGTTGACGATCAGCCCGCGCTCGCGGAAATCGCGCGTCATCGGCGTCCCGGGATACGGCGTCGGATGCTGGATGTAGGGCCAGTCGACGTACTTCTTCGCGAACGCGAGGTTCGTCTCGATCGACGAGCGCGTGTCGTCAGGGTTTCCGACGATCAGACCACCCACGACGAGCAGACCGTGCTCGTGCAACACGTTCACCGCGGCGAGCGTGGTGTTCTCCTGTTTCCGGCTGTTCTTGGCAGTAGCCTTCAGGAACGCGAGGTCGTCTTCGAGGACGTTCTCGATGCCGAGGAACACGTAGCGGAATCCTGCCCGTCGCATGAGCGGTGCGAGCGTCGCGCCGTGCGTGGCAATCGCTGCTGTCATCGCCTGCACGACGTACATGATGTCGTCAAGGCCGTGCTCGACGATCGCGCGGCACAGCGCTTCGAGTCGAGGGACGTCGATCGTGATGTTGTCGTCAACGAGGAAGATCGAACGTGCTCCCCGGTCGCGTGCGTCCCTGATGTCCGCAATCACGCGATCGATCGTAAAGCGATGGAAATTGCGTCCACGCATCTCGATGATCGAGCAGAAGCTGCAGTCGAACGTGCAGCCGCGCGAGGTCTCGACGACGTCGATGGGGCGGCCCATCATCGTGTAACCGGAAAGCACTCGCGCCGCGCGAGAGGGCGGCCGTACCTCACCATCTTTCAGCGTCGTCGCCGGCCGTGGCGGGTTGCGCTGAAAACCATCGGCCGATCGAAACCAGAGCCCGGGGATATTTGCGAGCGAGCCTTGTCCATCGAGCGCGCGCAGGAGGTCACGAAAGGTGATGTCACCCTCGCCGCGCACGATGAAGTCCACGCCGAGCGATGGATCCGTCCATGCCTCTGGCGCGAGCGAGGGGTCGTAGCCGCCGACGGCAAAGAGCACGTCCGGCTTGAGCGATCGAATGAGCGAGATGATCCGCCGGGCCGTGCTGCGCTGGAACGTCATCACCGACAGGCCAACGAGCTTCGGCTGAAGCTCCTCGATCAGTCGAACGACAGTGGCTTGCACCGAGGATTGCGCGAGGATGAGGTCCGCAATCGCCACCTGGTGATGGCTGTCGACGTTGCCCGCGAGCGACGCGAGACCACCGTTCGGCATACGCACCGCGATCGTCGGCGTATGCTCGAAACTGTCGGGCATTGATAAGAGGAGGATCTGCACAGCACCTCCGACGCCGGGTCTACAAATCAAGACCCGGCCTACACGTGCCCAATCCTACTGGGTTTCTCCACAGAATGGGCAGCGATCCGTGCGTGCGTGTAACGGCTTGCGGCAGTGCCAGCAGAAGCGCGCTGGCGGAGTTTCGCGCGCTCTGAGTCGGGATTGAATCTCAGCCACATTGGCGTCGGCAGTGGCCGTGCCACCTCGGCCGGCCGCACGTCTCGGCGCTGGCTCGCGTGCCGCCAGCAACGCCTCGAGCAACTCGGACGCCTTCTGATAGCGATCCGTTGGCTCAGGAGCCATCGTGCGCAGGACGATGTCGTTGATTGCCTTCGGAATCTTCGGGTTCTTGATCCGCGGGGCGGAGAGCAGCTCGCCGCGCGCGAGTCGCTTGATGTCGCCCGGCGCCGGCGTGTCGTACGGCATCGTGCCCGTGAGCATCTGGTACATCGTGACGCCGACCGAGTAGATGTCGCTGGCGAACACGGCCTTCCCGTAGAACTGTTCGGGCGCCATGTAGGGCGGGCTTCCAATCACGGTCGTGCCGTGCGCCGCGATCTCCAGGTAGCGCGACGTGCCGAAGTCGCTGACCTTCAGCATCCCGCTTTCAGAGACCAGCATGTTGCCGGGACGAATATCGCGGTGCAGGATGCCGGCGCCGTGCGCGTGATCGATGGCGTTGCAGATCTGACAGCTGAAGTCCATCGCGCGCGTGAGGTCGAGCACGCCCTCTCGAATGATCAGGCTCTCCAGCGTCTCGCCCGGCACGTACTCCATCACGATGAACACCACATCGTCCTGCTTCTCGGCGGTGAGGACGCTGACGATGTTCGGGTGGCTCATGGACGCGAGCAGCTGCGCCTCTTTGAGCAGGCTGACGTTCTGTTTGTGCGGGACCTTGAGCGCGACCTTCTTCTTGATCATCGTGTCTTCGGCAAGGTAGACGCTGCCGAAGCCACCACTGCCCAGCGAGGACAGGATGCGGTACTTCCCAATGGTCTGACCGCGGAAGAACATCGAAGGTGAGGCGAGTATAACGTAGTGTCCGGCTTCAGCCGGACCTGCTGCACGCTAAGTTCACTCGGTGCGGAGTGCCACCATCGGATCGATCGACGTCGCCCGACGAGCTGGCAGGCAGCACGCGAGCAACGCGACGGCGACGAGCACGAGCGGCGCAGCGACGAACGTCACCGGATCGAGAGGTGCGATGCCAAACAGGAGAGCCTGCAGGTAGCGAGTCAACATTGCAGCGGCGACGAGACCCGCCGCCACACCGCAGAGCGCCATGACGAGCGTGTGACGGACTGTGAGCGCGATGACGTCCTCGCGCCGCGCGCCGAGAGCCATGCGAATCCCGATCTCAACCCGCTGTCTCTCGACTGCGTAGGACATGACGCCGTGCAGTCCGATTCCGGCGAGTAGAAGTGCCAATGCCCCGAAGAAGGCAGCGAGCCATGCAACCAGCCGTTCCTGTTGTCGTGCCGCGCGGACTTGCACATCGAGCCGGTGGAAGCTGAACGCGAGGTTGCGATCGACCGCGGTCAGTGCGGCGGAGACGCTGCGAGTCAGCAGGGCAGGCGATCCTGATAGGGTTCGTACGCTCAGGCTCATTTCCACCAGCGGCAATGGCACTGCGAACTGCGACAGCGGCTGACACACCGTAGGGTATGCGGTCGCACGCAGCGACTGATCAACCGCATTGGCCACTACGCCCACAATCGTCAACGGCTTCGGCTGCTCGCCGGTACGCCCCATCGAAGTGTGGATCGTCGACCCGACGGCGGTGCGGTTCGGAAAGAACTTCTGTGCGAACGCCTGGTTGACCACGACGATCGCCTCGGCAGCAGCCGTATCTCGCTCGTCGATCGTGCGACCAGCGCGCAACGTCATCCCGTATGTCTCGAACCATCCAGGCGTCACCAGATTCACGATCACCCGTCTTTCCGCGGGCGGCAGTTCGGGAGTGCCTGGCACGCTGAAATCCGAGACTGCCGTGACCCCGCGGTTGACCGGGGTGTTGAGCGATGCAGCCGCGTGCGCGACACCGGGAACGGCTCGAACGGCGCTCGCAAGGCTGTCCATGAACGCGGCTCGATTCGTCGCATCCACTCCCGTGCGACTCGTGTTGATGTCGACGACCAGTACGCGCTCGCTGTCAAAGCCGAGCGGCACGGCTCCCAGTTGCTGGAGCGATCGAATGAAAAGTCCTGCCGCGACGAGGAGGACCACCGACAACGCGACCTGCGCGGCGATGACGCTTCCGTGTAAATGAACCGTGCGGCTTCGGCTGCGCAGATCGGAAAGCAAACCGGTAGCGCTGCCGGGTGCAAGACGCGATGCCCCGACAGCTGGCAGCGTACCGAAGAGCACAGCGGTCACCACCGAGACAACGATGGTGAACGTCAGGACCCGCCAGTCGATCGAGACATCGAGGACGACACGCTCGAACCAGGTGGAGAGCTGACTCACAAGTGCGCTGCTGCCCCAATTGGCCAGAACGAGTCCGCCTGTCGCACCCAGACCCGAGAGCACGAGACTTTCGATGAGTAGTTGCTGGACGAGGCGCCACCGGGGCGCGCCCAGTGCCAGCCGCATGCTCAGCTCGTGGCGGCTCGCAGTGGATCGCGCGAGCAGAAGATTCGCCACGTTGGCGCACGCAATGAGCAGCACCAGAGTGGCGATGACGAGCACAGTGAGAAGGGAGCGCGAATACTGTCGCCGCAATTCTGAAGTCCCCGCAGACGCTGGTGACAACGAGAACGGATCCTTCATCAACATGTCCTGAAGGTCTCCCCAGATCGCATTCGGAGGCATCGCATCCTGAACGATCGGGCGTTGCATCCCGCGAAGCATCGCTGACGCAGCGTCCAGCGACTGGTCACCGCGCAGCCGGAGCACCACCGCCAGATACGAGCGCCCGGCGGGTCCGCCCCATTGCGGTTCGTTGAGAACGACCGGCGCAGCGCCAATCGGTATCGCGATGTCGAACGACCGCCCGACCTCGGGTCCCAGGAATTGCGGCGGGGCGATCCCGACGATCGTCACCTCCACGCGATTGATGGAAAGCGTGCGGCCCACGACGCCGGCTGCGCCACCGAAGTAGCGCTGCCAGAATCCGTAGTTGATCACCGCGACACGGCCCTCGGCTGAACCGAGGACGTCCTCGCGATCCGTGAAGTCTCGGCCGGCAAAAAGCGGAATGCCCAGCTCGCTGAAGAAGTTCGAGCTGACGAACAGTCCGTCAACCAGTTGCCGTTCGCCGCCCATCGCCAGGTCGAAGGACTGAGGCATGGCGGTCCATGCGACAGCACCGTCGAAGCGGTCCTGGCGTTGACGGATCTGATTCCAGATCTCGTAGTTCCATCCGGCAGGGAATCCCTGTTCGACCGATCCGCGCGTCGATACGAGTGCCAGTTGTTCGGGAGCAGCGACCGGGAGCGCTCGCAGCAGCAGACCGTTCACGACGCTGAAAATCGCCGTGTTGACGCCGATGCCGAGTGCGAGCGTCAGGATGGCGACCGCGGCGAATCCGGGAGATCGCCGCAGTCCTCTGATGGCGTGGCGCACGTCTCGCCAGACACCATCGAGCCACGCTGTCCACCACGTTGCCAAAACGCGAAGAGGATAACATTCGCCGGTTCGCCGTCTCGACCTTCTATAATTCGTGGGCGTGCACCCCCGTTTCTTTGCGCCGGAGGCACAGGCCACCGGCGAACTGATCACGCTTCCCGAAGAGGAAGCCGAACACCTGACCCGCGTTCTGAGACTGGGCGCGGGGGCCGCCGTCCGCGTGTTCAACGGCAGCGGCGATGAATTCGAATCGATCGTCGAGGCGGCCGCGAAAGACGCCGTGCAGGTGCGGCTCGGCGATGCGCGTGAGCCGGCGCCGGAACCGCGTCTTCAGGTCACGCTCGCGCAGGCCGTGCTCAAGGGCGACAAGATGGACGACGTCGTGCGCGACGCCGTCATGATTGGCGCCACGGCGATTCGGCCAATCCTCACCGCACGGACCGAAACGACCGCTGCGATTCTCGAGAAGGGCAGACGGCAGGAGCGCTGGGAGCGCGTGGCGATTTCGTCCGCCAAACAGTGCGGCAGGGCCATCGTTCCACCGATCCTCGAGCCTGTCACCTTCGACGCGTTCATCACGTTCCTGCTGGCAAAGTGGCTGGCCGGTCCGGCGCTCATGCTCGTAGAGCCAGGCGCCACCAAGGCCGCCGTCACGTTCGCGGAGCTCGACGTCGAGCCGCCCAAGGCGGCCACCGTGCTGGTCGGCCCGGAGGGTGGATGGACGCCGGAGGAAATCGAAGCCGCCGCGAGCGCATGCCGGCGCATCACGATGGGTGGCAGAACGCTACGCGCCGATACGATGGGCCTCGTCGCGATTTCCGCCGTGTATTCTCGATGGGGGGAGTTCTAGCGCACTCTTGAAGAACGCTGCGAACAGCAGCAACACCACGCCCGCCATCGCCGCCGGCACGATCCAGATCCTGTCCCACGCGTGACCGCCACCCGGCAGGGCGAATGCATCGACGATGCGCCCTGAGACCCAGGAGCCGATGAACATTCCAAGACCGAGGGTGACGAAGGCGATCAGCCCCTGCGCCGCGGCGCGCAGGTCCGGCGGCGCTTTCTGGTCGACGTAGATCTGGCCGGTGACGAAGAAGAAGTCGTAGCAGACGCCGTGGATCACGATCCCGGCGTAGAGCATCCAGACGAGCGGGCCGTTGTCGCCGTAGGCAAACAGCAGGTATCTCGCCGCCCACGCGGCCATCCCGACGATCAGCATGTTCTTGACGCCGAGCCTTCGGAAGAAGAGTGGCATGACCAGCATGAAGCCGATCTCCGACATCTGACCGAGCGTCATCTTGCCCGCGGCGTTGACGACCTGGATCTCGTTGAGGAACGGGTTCGCGAACGCGTAGTAGAACTGCAGCGGAATGCAGATCAGAAACGAGCCGAGAACGAAGATGGCGAACGAGCGCTCCCGCAGCAGGCGCAGCGCGTCGAGGCCGAGCACGTCTGCCATCGACGCACGGCGGCTTCGCGTCGGCGGCGTGTGGGGGAGTGCGAAGCACATCAGCCCGAGGAGCACCGACGCACCAGCCGCGAGTCGCATCGGCATCGCGGTTGCCTCGAGGCCAAGTGTGCCGACGATCAGGCCTGCCACAATCCAGCCAATCGTGCCGAGCACGCGGATCGACGGGAACTCGCGCGCCGGATCTTTCATCTGGTGGAAAGAAAGCGAGTTGCTCAGCGCGAGCGTGGGCATGTAGCACAACGCGTAGGCGAGGAGCACCGCGTAGAACGGACCAAAGGTGCTCATGGTCGAGGCGTAGAGCAGCACGAGGCCGCCGGCCAGGTGAAGCGCGGCCAGGATCTTTTCCGTGGCCAGGAAGCGATCCGCGATCATCCCGACGAAGAACGGCGAGATCATCGCGGCCAGCGCCGTCGTGCCCGTCGCCAGACCGATCTGCTCGCCGGAAAAGCCCAGCGTCTGTCCCAACCACGTGCCCATCGTCACGGACCACGCGCCCCAGACGAAGTACTGGAGGAACATCAACGCCGACAGCTTGAGCCGGACGCTGAGAGGCATCAGGCGAGGGCGCTCTTGGCGAACGCGAAGCACGTCTTCACTTCTTCAACCGGTCCCGCTTCACCGCGATGCTCGTACTCGATGTAGGCGCGGATTGGCCAGCGCTCCTTCTTCAGGAGCTGCAGCACCTCACGGATTGGCGTGTCGCCCGAACCCCAGGCCACGTTGTTACCCTGATTCTTCTTGCGATCCTTGAGGTGCAGGTTGGTGATGCTGGCGTGGTGCTCGCGGATGAAAGCCACCGCGTCGTAGTTGGCCGCGGTGAAGTGGCCGATGTCGAGGTTCAGCCTGAAGTGCGGCGACAGCTTCAGTGCCGTCGCGAGGCTTTCTGTTGTTGCGAACTCGTTTGGGTCGTCAACCATCGAGTGGTTGTGCATCGCCACCGGCATCTTGTGCTTTGCCGCGAACGGCACCATGCGGCGCGCGGCCTCGAGCGTGGCTGACGCGGTGATGATCTCTGCGCCCAGTGCCCTGGCCATCTCGAACCCGCGATCGATCTCGGCGTCGGTGAAGTTCCCGTTCGGGCTGTAGTTGAACGCGTAGATCGTCATGCCGGCTGACTCGAACTTCTTCCGAATGGAGCGGAAGTGATCGATCGGCGTCTCGAGTCTCCATGCCTTGACTGCATCGCGCGACGCCGGCTCGATCTGGGGCGCCCATAGCTCACACTCAGTCAGGCCGCACTCCTTCATAGCAACGATGATCGGGTCGACCATGTCGCTGCCTGCTGGCCGCATCAGCCCCCGGAACGAATACGTCTGGACGCCAAGCCGCACGCCAGACACGGTCTGGGCACGGAGCACCGACGGCAGCGCAACCGTCGACAGGGCGAGCGCACCGAATTCTCTGCGGGTCAGCATGCGGAGTCCTCGCTAATAGAGAGCAAAGGAGTACAGGCGATCGCCAGCGGCGATCAGCACGTGCTGACGGCCATCGACGAGATACGTCTGCGGTGCGTTGGTGACGTTTCCTATGCGCGCGTGCCACAGCGGCTTGCCAGTGGCCGCATCGAACGCGATGAAGTTACCGGAGACGTCACCGCCGAAGAGCAGCCGGCCGGCCGTCGTCAACAATCCCGGGCTGCGCGGCCCATCACTCGCCGCTGCGAATCGATGCTTCCAGGCCGTCTTGCCGGTCTTGTAGTCGATGGCGACGATGTAGTTGCCGACGCCGCCGACCGAAATCTCGTCTTTCCCGCCAAGGCCCATCGCGCCTCGCGGGTCGAGCTCGGTCAGGTAATACATCGCGTAGTTCTCGGCCACGGGCACATACAGCAGGCCCGTATCCGGACTGAATGCCTGCGGCGGCCAGTTAGTCGCGCCGCTGTTGTTCGACGACACCAGCGCACCGCCAACGTGGTGATCCTTCTCCGGGATTCGCACCGGTTGGCCTTTGGCGTTCAACCCGCTCGCCCAGTTTGCGGTCTCGGAGAACTGGCTGGTGACGAGGCGTTCCCCCGTTGTCCGATCCAACGTGAAGTAGTAGCCGTTGCGGCTGGCAGTCACGACGAGCTTGCGGCGCCGGCCATTGATCTCGCCATCGACGAGCACCGGCGTCTGCGCAGAATCCCAGTCGTGCGTGTCGTGCGGTGATGTCTGGAAGTACCAGGCCATCTTGCCGGTGTCGACGTGGACGGCGACGATCGCGCACGTGTAGAGATTGTCGCCATCTCCACGAGGTGCGGAGGTGTAGGCCGGTGTCGGGTTGCCTGTGCCGAAGATGTAGAGACGCGTTTCAGGATCGTAGGCGCCAGGTAACCACGGGTGTCCGCCACCATTCCGCGCCGCATCAAGATCCTTCCAGGTGTCGAGTCCTGGATCGCCCGGCTTCATCGGCACGCTGTAGAAGGTCCACTGCGCGTCGCCGGTTTCAGGGTCGAAGGACTGCAGGTAACCGGGCGAGTCGAGATCGTTGCCAGTCCCCACGATCACGTGGTTGTCCACGACGACCGGAGCGGACGTCAGGAAGTACTGCTGGTTGAAGTTGGCGATCTCCTTGTGCCAGCGTTCCTTGCCGGTGCGCGCGTCGAGCGAGATCAGGTAGTCGTCAGGCGTGACGAAGAACAGGTAGTTCCGCCACATCGCGGCGCCGCGATTGCCGATGTGAGTGCCACCGCGCGTCCGCCAGAAGAATCGCCACAGCAGGTGACCGTCCTGCGCGTCGAGCGCCCAGACGTTGTCGGGCGCGGTCACGTAGAGCACGCCGTTGATGGCCAGCACCGCGCCTTTGATGGTCGTGGCGCCGACGAACTCGTTGTCGCCGACACCGCCTTCGATCACCGCGGGCGGCGCTGGTCCAAACGGCGGCGCGACCGTCGTCGTGCCGGGCCCCGCTGTCACCGCCGTCGTCCAGGCGAGCCCCAGGCTCTTCACGTTCGCCTGGTTGATTTGTTTGAGCGCGCTGTAGCGGCGAGCCGAGTAGTCGCCCGAGTACGTCGGCCACGAGTCCGACAGCGGCTTCAGGATGTCTTTCGGATCCAGGCCTGTTTGCTGCGCCGAGAGCGACGCGGTTACGAACAGGATGAGGGCGAGGGCCAGCCGCTTCATTTGAGCGTGCCCAGGTACGCGGTGACGTTGTGGATGTCAGCGTCCTTGTACTTGCGAAGCAGATCGCGGTGCGCTTGCAGCGGATCGGCGATGCTGACCTGAATACCACTGGTCACGCGAAACGATCGGCGGCCGCCATCGGACGTCTTGATCGCGACGACGAAGTCGTCCACACGTTCGAGCTGTCCCTGGATCTTCTCGCCGGACGGTAACGTGACCGTCGCTGCAGGCGGACGAGGACGCGCAGGCGGGGGAGCGCCGCGCCCGACGACGCTGCCCGGCATCAGCCAACTCTGTTGCAGAAGCCGCGGGTCGGCGATGCGTGTGGCGATGCCCTGGAGATCGCCGGTCGCGGAATGGCACGAGCCGCATGTCTCGGCGAAGTACTTCTGGCCGGTCGCGCTGTCACCCACGACAATCGACGGCGGACGATCGCGAGACGCATCGTAGCCGGCGACCTTGAAGCTGTGCATGAACGCGGCAAGGTCTGCGATCTGATCGGGAGTCATGGCGAACGCAGGCATACCGCGGTCGGGCCGGCCACCGCGGATCACCGGTCCTATCAGCTCGCCCTTCTGATCGTCGAGGACGAGTTGCGAGCGCAGCAGGCTCGGTCCGCCGTCGCCGCCCCGGATGTCGGCGCCATGGCAGAACGCGCAGTTGGTACTGAACGCGGTGCGCCCGCGCTCGACGGACGCCTGATCTTCCTGGCGCTGGGGATACGCGCCGATGCCGATGCCGCCGATGCGGCCGCCTCCGGTTGGAGCAGGCGCCTGGCCTTGCTGCGCAGCGAGAAGGATTGGAGATAGGAAAAGCGCCCCGACGAGTGCAGCCAGACACGCGCGCGTCATGGCCTGCTTCGTTATGGAGTCAGGTAGGGTCTGACGACGGCCGTCCACACCTGGTATCCCAGCGGCGACAGATGCAGGCCGTCCTCGACGTACAAGTCCCGGCGCGGCTTCTCGTCCCAGCCGAGCATCAGGTTGTCGAAGTCGAGAAAGGCGAGGCGATCGTCTCTTTGACAAATCGCCCGAATGATATCGTTTGCAGCCCGCATCCGGTCAACCTGAAGCCAGCGCAGCGGGCTCGGTTTGATCCCGATGTAAAGGATGCGAGTCTGCGGCAGTTTTACGTGGACTGCGCGCACGAACCGCTCGAAGTCGACGGCGATCTGTTCGGAGATTTTTCCGCCGCCGATGTCGTTGTCGCCCGCATACACGACGACCATCCGCGGTTCGTATCGCAGCACGAGCCGGTCGATGTACCTGAGTGCGTCAGCGAGCTCGGTGCCCGCGATCCCCCGGTTGATGATCTTCAGATCGGGGAAGTAGCGGGCGGTGTCCCAATACTGGATCGTCGAGCTGCCGACGAAGACGATCTCGCCCTTTGGCGGTGGCGCGGTCCGGTCGGCGTCGTCAAACGCGGCGACATACTTCTCCCAGCGGTCGCCTGTCTGTTGCGCGAGGGCTGATGACGCCGTCAGCAGCGCCCCGATGAGGACAACGGTCGCTCGCATGCGCGAAAGGTTAACATTAATCAATGCGTTATCTCGTCACGGCGCGCGTGAAGCCTGGCCGGCGGCCGGCGCTCGATCGAGCCATCGAGAACGGCACGCTCGGCGCCGGGTCGGTTGCCGGCGACGAGTATGTGTACGACATGCAGCAGGCGCGGCAACTGCCGGACGGTTCCATGAAATGGGTCGAGACCTGCTTCTGCGCCACGCCGCTCGAAGAGGAGCGTCCGTACTGGGAGGCTTACTTCGAGCTCGAGTCGATCAAAGACGCCCATGCGCGGAGCCGCTGCCGCCACGAGAACGGCACTGAGTATTGGGCATGCTCGTCCTGCGATTGCACCGAACGCCTCGAGGCACGGCTCAAGGAAAAGGGAGAGCCCTTCTGCAAGTTCGAAGGGCAGAGGTCAAAGTAGCCAGGTACGAATCACCGCCCGACGACGATCTCGATGTTGCCGACCGTCTCACCCGGGGCGACACCCAGCCGATTCATCGACAGCGCCCGTCCATTGCGCATGACGTGCTTGATCGAATAGCCGCTTCCGAGTCCCTCGAGATCGAGCTCGTATTCGCCGACAGCGTTGCGGAGCTCGAAGCGTCCGTTCGGATCGATCAGTGACTCCGGGACCGGGTAAAGCGCCGACACTTTGAGTAGCGTTTGTCGTGCGACGAGCGACGTTGCGCGTGACGCGGTCGGCACATTCCCTTCGTAGACGATGCGGCCAGAAATGAGGCCCGGCCGATCGACGACGATGCGGACGTCCTCGACGGAATCGACGGTGAGCTCGGTCGTCGCGATACCCATGAGCGTTCCCTGGTCGGTCTCTGCCCGCACGAGCATGGTCAACGCGCCCGGTGCGATGCCGGAAAGCGTGAAGAGCCCTCCTGGATCCGAGACCAGCCAGAGACCCGAACGCGCGCCCTTGGGATCGCCGTAGTCGATCGTGATGTTGTCCACGGCCACACCGACCGGCCAGAACACGCGACCTGAAACCGAGAAGCGCTGAGAGGGCGTGAGCCAGATGTCGATGCCCTCGGCGTTCACCCCCTCAAGCACGGTGACGGTGTTTCCTGGCTCTGAGTCGGGAACGCCGGGATACCACGACCAGTGACTCGATGCAGCTGCAGCCACCCGGTCGCGTTCCTCAGGCACCGTCTGTGTCACATCAAATGTCTGCGGGGTTGGGATCGGCACGTTCATCGCTCCCACAAGATATTCCCCGGGTGGAAGTCCGGTGATCTCGTAGCGACCGTCGAACGCAGTGGTCGTCTGCGCCTCGATCAGCGGTCGTCGTGCGTTGTCTGCCCGAACCCACGCTTGAACGCGTACGTTAGGCGCGGCGCTTCCATCAGGGCGGATGATGCGGCCAGCAATGCTCGCTGCCCGGTGAAGTATGACCTGCACGTCCAGCACCTGCGCGCCCTCATCGAGATCGACAGCTGGTCCAATCTCGAAAAAGTCTCCGGGTTCTGCTTGCAGATTCGGTGCTTCCCTGGCGGTGTAACCCGGTCTCGACGCCATGACCCGGTATCGGCCGGGCGGCAGCTGCACGAAGCTGAACGCTCCGCTGGAGTCTGTCTTCACCGTTTGCGCTGGAAAGCTGAAGCCTTGATCGTTGCGCCTGCCGAGTGTCACCGTGACGCCTGGCATCAGCTCGGAGTACGCACCGACCACGTGTCCGGCGATGCGTCCGGTATCGCCTGGAGACACCACCTGTGCGCGGGCAGGGACGGCGAGGAGAAGCGCGGCGACCAACGCAAGCGTCAGGCGCATCTTCGCCAAATTGTAAAGGGGTCAGACCCCTTTACAGAAGTGCATCGATAATGGGGACTGGATGCGGTGGGTCTTCAGTCTCAGTGCGATTGTCCTGGCGTTGGTGGCCGGCTTCGCTCCAATCAACGCGCGATTCGTCGAGCGGTGGTATTCGACCGGTCTCTACCCGATCATCCAGCGGGGGCTGACGCCGGTCTCGAATCTCGTTCCGTTCGCGCTCCTCGACATCCTGGTCGTTGGCGGTGTCTGTCTCGTGATCGTGGTGCTGGTTCGCAGCGTGCGGCTGGCGAGCCGCAAGAAGAAGTGGACGCTGCTCCTGATCACCCTCGCGCGGCTCGTGACATCAGCGGCCGTGATCTACCTCGTCTTCCTGTTGCTGTGGGGATTGAACTATCGACGGATCTCGATGACCGACAGGCTCGTCCTCGATCGCGATGCGTCGCCGGAAGCGATCCTGGATCTCGGTCGCGTAGCCGTGCGTCAGCTGAACACCATGCATGCGGCCGCTCACTCAGAGGGATGGCGAACGTCGCCGTGGCGCGAGCATCGGATGCGCGACGCCTATCATGCGGTGCTCTCCGATCTCTCAGACGCCAGAACGACAGTGCCCGGGCGACTGAAGGCATCGCTCTTCGGTCCGTACTTCAGGTGGTCGAGCGTTGACGGCATGATCAACCCGTTCGGCCTCGAAGTGCTTGCCAATCCCGATCTGCTCCCATTCGAGAAGCCGTTCGTCGCCGCACACGAGTGGGCGCACCTGGCAGGCTACGCGGATGAATCGGAGGCGAGCTTTGTCGGCTTCCTGTCCTGCATTCGAGCCTCGACGCCTGCGGCGTACAGCGGGTGGCTGTTTCTGTACTGGGAGGTCAACTCGGAGGTCGGCGCCGGCGATCGGCGGCAGCTCGCTGCGGGGCTCGAAGAAGGCCCACGCGCCGATGTGGAGGCAGTTGCCGAACGCGTCAGGCGTGGGCAGGTCAGAGCAGTGCGAGACGCCGGCTGGCGCGTCTACGACGAGTACCTCAAGGCCAATCGCGTGGAAGAGGGCGTCCGCAACTACGGCCTCGTTCTGACACTCCTTGCACGCGCGCGTTTCGAGGACGGCTGGACTCCGGTCCTGAAGTAAACCAGCTAGCTCCTCACGACGCGGCCCGCCGCCGCGCGCCGCAAGCGATCCTGCACCGCCGCCCCGAGTCCATCGTTGCGGAATCCGTGAACAAGGATCACATCCGCGCCAGCCGCGTCGAGCTCGCGCAGTGTGGCGTAGAGCCTGGTCGCGACGATCGCTGGAGTGTTCTGGGAACCGATCACGCGCAACAGGATCTTTTGATCGGACGCGAGCCGGGCCAGCTCACCGCGATCTTCCTCGGCGGCGATGACGCCTACAGCGTGTCCCCTGGAAAGCTCGTCGCGCGCAACGCCGACAAGCGAAGCAAGAGCCGCATTCGTGTCACCCTCGAAGAGCGTCAGCGCTGCACGCGGCGAGTAGTGCTTCGTCAGCATCCCGGGTGAAGGCATTGGAGCGGCGCTTGCTGAATCCAGCGAGGTCGAACCACGAGAAACGTCTACGCGACCCAGCACCTCACGCAGCATCTCGACGGTGACCGCACCGGGTCGCAGAACGATAGGCGGATCGGACGTGAGGTCGAGCACGGTGGATTCGACGCCGATCGTCGTGGCGCCGCCATCGACGACGAGATCGATTCGTCCGTCGAGATCGTCGATCACGTGCGAGGCCTGCGTCGGACTCGGACGCGAGAAGAGGTTGGCGCTTGGTGCCGCGACGGGAACGCCCGCCGCCGCGATGAGCGCACGAGCGACAGGATGAAGCGGCACTCTGACCGCGACGGTTGCAAGCCCTGCGGTGACCTCGTCAGGCACTTGGTACGATCTCGGCACGATCACCGTCAACGGACCTGGCCAGAAGCGGCGGGCGAGCCGGTCAACGCTGTGCGGTACGTGCGATGCGAGCGCCGCGATCGAATCGATCGACGTGACATGGACGATCAGCGGGTCATTCGACGGTCGCTGCTTCGCAGCGAAGAGCCGTCTCACCGCTTCTCGATCGAGTGCGTTGACGCCAAGGCCGTACACCGTCTCGGTTGGGAAGGCTACGAGGCCGCCGCGTCGAAGACACTCGGCGGCCCTGGCCAGCGCGGCAGGGTCTGGAGCATCCGGCGCGACGCGAATCACGTCCGTCATGACTTGTACATCGTAGTGCGAGCCGCGGAATCAGTACACTTGGCAGGCCATGTTTGAAGCCGCTGAAGTCGGTCGCAAGCTCTCGAAGAGCGAGTACAAAGCCCAGGTTCCGCAACTGCGCTCGGAGTTGCTCGCGGCGCAGCAGGAGCTCCGCCAGGCCGCGTCGTTCCCGGTCATCGTCCTCTTTGCCGGTGTCGACACCGCGGGCAAGGGCGAGACGGTCAACCTGCTCAACGAGTGGATGGATCCTCGCTGGATCCTCACCAGGGGCTACACGGACCCGTCGAGCGAAGAGCGTGAGCGTCCTCGGTTGTGGCGGTACTGGCGCGACCTGCCCCCGAGCGGTCGCATCGCGATCTTTCTCAGCGCCTGGTACTCCTCTCCGATTCTCGATCGTGTCGCTGGGCGGACCAGGACCGCAGAGTTCGATTCGCTGCTCGCCCAGGTAGCCGCCTTCGAGCGCACGCTGACCGACGACGGCGCGGTCATCGTCAAGTTCTGGATGCATTTGAGCAAGAAGGCGCAGAAGAAGCGGCTGAAGGAGTTCGAGAAGGACCCGCTGCAACGGTGGCGCGTTACGAAAGACCAGTGGAAGCATTGGGAGGTGTTCAACAAGTTCGTGAGCGTCGCCGATCGCGCCATCCGTCGCACCAGCACTGACGCGGCACAGTGGCACATCGTGGAGGGGGAAGACGAACGATATCGAACAGTTGCCGTTGCGACGGTGCTCCGCGACGCGATCCGCCGAGGCATCGAACAGAGCGCAGCCAGAAAATCGCGGCGCTCGGTTGCGTCAGCTCAGACCGCACCGGCGGATGGGCCGGTCAAGGCGATCAAACGCGTTGAGCGCCAGTTCAATGTGCTCGACAACCTCGATCTCTCTCAGAAGCTGAACGACGACGACTTCGACAAGGAGTTGGCGGAGCAGCAGGCTCGCCTCAGCCTGTTGCGGCGCCGGGCGATCAAGCACGGCGTCTCGACCATCCTCGTCTTCGAAGGCTGGGACGCCGCCGGAAAGGGCGGAGCGATCCGCCGCGTAACCGGAAGCCTCGATGCCCGTGAGTACCAGGTGATTCCTATCGCGGCGCCTACCGACGAAGAGCGCGCGCATCACTATCTGTGGCGGTTCTGGCGCCACCTGTCACGCAGGGGGCGCCTCACGATCTTCGATCGGAGCTGGTACGGCCGCGTGCTCGTCGAACGTGTCGAAGGCTTCGCCACCGAAGCGGAGTACATGCGCGCGTACGGGGAGATCAACCACTTCGAGGAGCAGCTCACAAGTCACGGGATCCTGCTCCTGAAGTTCTGGGTTCACATCAGCAAGGCGGAGCAACTCAGGCGCTTCAAGGACCGATCGCACACCAGCTACAAGCAGTGGAAGATCACCGAGGAGGACTGGCGCAACCGCAAGCGATGGGAGGACTACACCATCGCGGTGAACGAGATGGTGGAGCGCACCAGCACGAAGATCGCGCCGTGGACCCTCGTCGAGGGCAACGACAAGAACTTCGCGCGGATCAAGGTGGTCACGACTCTCGCCGATCGCCTCGAGAATCGCCTGAAGAAATAGCGCCAACGTAGCGGCGGGTCTTTCCTGGCCTGAGCCTGTCGAAGGCAGCCCCCCCGAAGGCTCAACGCGTGATGTGGCGGCTCAGCGTCTGAATCCACTCCGGGACCGGAGTCGGGGATTCGACGACGGTCTTGTCGAGGACGAGTTGCGCTCCTGTCAGCCGCTTTCCGTAGAAACGCTCGTTCGCGTCCTGATCGGCGCGCACGGTGCTGCCGTTGATCGAGACGCCCGCAAAGAGACCCCTGGCGCGTGAGTAGCTGAGGATCTCGGCGCGCATCTGCAGGTCGGTGTTCGCCTGTGCGTCGCGCCCGACTGGACCGGCGGCTGC
>JADMIO011426210.1_pt1 | contig 31910 bp, 22 predicted proteins | sample 8958161 | NCBI WGS metagenome assembly JADMIO01 (sample SAMN16585339, study PRJNA669376) | soil metagenome | isolation source: Crop rotation soil | place: USA: Cullars Rotation, Alabama | collected 2011
GACAACTTGTCCACGTGGAATTCTAAGCTTAGGATCCCAATGTGCTGGAAAGGTTGAATCTGGGCCGGCAGCGGGTGTCATTGCCGCGAATTTCATTGCCGGCAACATCGGCCACAAGGATGTTGTGTCCTTCGATATGGGCGGCACGACTGCCAAAGCCGGGTTGATCCTGCAAGGGCAGCCCAAAGTCACGAAAGAATACGAAGTTGGAGCAGAGGCCCGCCCCGGTGCTGGACAGTCGCGCGGCAGCGGATATCCGATCCGGACGCCAGTCATCGATCTCGTCGAAATTGGCGCTGGGGGAGGAAGCATCGCTTGGGTTGACGCCGGCGGGGTCCTACGCGTCGGACCCCAAAGTTCGGGAGCTGATCCGGGCCCGATCTGCTACCGGCGGGGCGGCCAGCAGCCCACCATCACCGACGCCAATCTGGTCCTGGGACGCATCAACCCGCATTATTTTCTTGGCGGGGAAATGAGCCTTGACCTTCAGGGTGCAAGTGAGGGCATTCGCGAAAAATGTGCCGCCCCGCTGGGAATGGATGTTATCGCGGCAGCCAACGGAATCATCGAGATCGCAAATGCTGCCATGGTTAATGCCATTCGCCTTACTACAGTGCGTCGCGGATACGATCCGCGGGCCCTTGTCATGGTGGCCTTCGGCGGCGCAGGTCCACTCCACGCCAACCGTCTGTGCATTGAACTGCAGATACCGCTCCTCATCATCCCGTTGAGCCCAGGTACAGCATCCGCGATGGGCATGTTGACGACAAACATCAAGCATGAATTCTCCCGAACTCGAATCGTGCTTGCCGACCGCGCCGATGCGCAGGTGGTCGACGAAATATTCAAGGTGATGGAAAACGAAGGGGCAGCACTCTTGAAGAAGGAAGGCGTCGACGGCGAACGCGTGCGCTTTTCCAGGGAAATTGAGATGCGCTACAAGGGCCAATCTTATGAGTTAGCAGTTGAGTGCGAGGAAGGAATCATCAGTCCAGAGTCGCTCAAGAAAATCTGTCAGCGTTTTCACTCCGAGTATGAAAGGGCATATGGACGCGGGTATCCCGAAGAGTTAGTCGAACTGGTCAATTATCGCCTGACGGCCATAGGCGAAATTCCGGATCTGCCCATGCGAAGGGTCCCGGCAACTGGCCAAAAAATAGATCGCGCGCACAAGGAAAGGCGGAAGGTGTTCTTTGCCGAGTCTGGGGGATTTGTGGAAACGAGTGTTTACGACCGCTACAAATTCGAATTCGGACACACTATTCTCGGCCCCGCAGTGGTCGAGGAAATGGATTCGAACACATTGATTCATCCGGGTTTTGTCGCAGAAGTGGATTCATTCGGTAATCTCCTGATCCGTGCCCAAGAAGGAACGGATGGGAACAAGTGGTAATTCTCTGGGAGCAAACGGCATGAAGGAAACGGCAGACGCAGTCGTCGTAGGTGGCGGAATTCTTGGCGTTGGTACGGCTTACTATCTCAGCCAGATGGGGTTCGGAAAGGTGGCCTTACTGGAAAAGCAGACGTTAGGCGCTGGTTCGACCGGGAAGTCGGCGGCCGTCGTAAGGACCTTCTATTCCAACGACGTCTGCCTGAAACTTGCGCGCCGCGCCATTGATCTTTTTCATCATTTTCACGAGGAATTGGGCGAGGATATCGGGTTCAAAAAGATTGGATACATGGTCATCACCGACGATCCCTCAACCGTTGACCGGGTGATTGCGCTCCAAAAAAACTACGGCCTTGTATCTGAGAAGCTTTCGCAAGGCGATGTCAAAAAAATGTTGCCGCACATGAACGTCGAAGACGTCGCGGCTGCCGGATACGAGCCGCAGTCAGGATTCGTCGATCCCCACCTCACTGTGTTTTCCATGGTCCAGAAGGCGCGCGGATGGGGCCTGAAGACTTATCAGAAGCGTCACGCGGTGAAAATCAATGCCAAGGGCGGGGAAATCGAATCTGTTGACACGAATCGCGGGCCCATCTTTACTCACGTGGTGGTCAACGCAGGTGGTCCCTGGGCCACCCAGGTGCATCAGTTCCCTGAAATTCCGCTACCGCTTCGCTTGAGCCGCGAACAGGACTGTGTCATCGATGTGCCGGAAGCTTTCAAAAACAATCCCGTCGTGTCCGATTCCATACTTGGCGCCTACTCTCGTTCGGATGTTGGAGGGAAGTTGTTGGGCGGCCTCGGTTACCCAAAAGAAGAGGAACCTTGTGATCCAGACTACTTCGACGAGCGGGTTGACTACGACTTCAGTCAATCGTTACTGCAAAAACTCGGGCAGCGATTTCCGGCTTTGAAGGGCATTAAACCGCATCATGGGTGGGCGGGAATGTATACCATCACTCCGGATTGGCATCCCATTGTCGGTAAGGCCCCCGGCATCAAGGGATACTATCTCGCAGTCGGAGGCAGCGGTCACTGCTTCAAGATCGGCCCTCCCATGGGGGAGTCCTTGGCGGCAATCATTGCGGGTAAGCAGCCCGAAATTGATATTTCTCCCTTGCGCTACGAACGCTTCGCGGAAGGTCAGACCTTCGGCTCGGTCTGGGGTCCTGGAAACCGTGCGTAAGTGCTTTAACCCGGATCCGCCACACGAGCAGAGACCGTTTGTTTCAAGAATGAAACGATCTTCCGTAGATATGGTAGGCTGCTGAGTCGTTGTTGGGAGTTTAAAAGTGTCAAAGACCGAACTTGTCGTGGGACTTGGGGACAGTGTGTTTGCCGTAGAGCGGCCCTGGGGCAAACTGCCGCCCAATATCAGATTGAATTGGGTCACCGATGTTGCGGTTGATGCTCGGGATCGCGTCTACCTGTTTCAGAGAAGCGACCCACCCGTTGTTGTTTTTGACTCCAGTGGCGAATACCTTCGTTCTTGGGGAACTGGCAAGATTCTCGATCCGCACGCGCTCTTTTGCATTGGAGAGCGAATTCTACTGGTAGATCGCGATGCTCATGAGATTCAGGAATACGATACTTTCGGAAACTTGGTGACAACCCTGGGCCAACGTCACTGCCCGAAATTTCAAGGTCCCTTCAATGCACCTACCGATGTGGCAGTGGCTGCTAATGGCGACATCTATGTGGCCGATGGCTACGGCAATTCCAACGTGCATCGATTTTCTCCCGAGGGAAAACTCCTCAGGAGTTGGGGCAAGCCCGGTGCTGGACCGGGCGAATTCACCACACCGCACGCAGTTCGGGTGCACCCTGATGGCCGCGTCCTGGTTGCGGATCGGGAAAATGACCGCGTGCAGATATTTACCGCCGAGGGAGATTTCTTAGAGGAATGGCGTGATCTCTACCACCCGATGGATTTGTACATCGATCCCGCGGGGATGGTTTACGTTTCCGATCAGGTTCCGAGATTGAGCATGCTCTCTCCGGAGGGAAAACTCGTGGGCCGTTGCCGGCCATCCACCTTTAACTCGCACGGGGTATTTGGCGACTCCCGCGGCAATATCTTCATGGCGGAAACTCCTCCAGAAGATCGGCTGACCCGCCTTACGCGGTTATCTTAATCCTAAAAACTGATACAAGTTGTTTCAATAATGAAACACACGATCAATTCACCATTGACATGTGGCCCATCCAGCCCATAGTATGCGCTGCTAAGCGCTTCCCAGATTGCAGTTTGGCTTTCTCCATTCCGCAACAAGAAGCTAGTCCACTGAGGAGAGTTTCATGTTCAAGCCTGGGCTGACCCGCCGCGACTTTCTGCACACTACTTCCGTCGTGGCAGGAGCCGCACTTGCCGGTACGGCGACCGCCGTAATTGAACCTCCCGACGCCAAGGCGCAAACCAGCACCGGAGAAGTTGCTGGTCTCTTGAAGGTGCCCCTTCAAACGCCGGATACGGTGGAATTTCAAATCCGGCAATATTTAATGAAGTTGGTCCCGCCGCTTCCTACGCCAAAGACCGCAGCTGAATGGACATCCCAACAAAAACGCCTTCGGAAGCACCTGCTCGACGATGTCATTTTCCACGGTTGGCCAAAGGAATGGGTCGACTCTCCGCCCAAATTTGAAGATCTAGGGGTGATTCCCTCGGGAAAGGGGTATCGGCTACGAAAACTTCGCTATGAGGTGGCGCCAGGTTTCAGTACTGTCGCCCTCCTCTATGAACCGGAAACCGTAAACGGCAAAGTTCCTGCGACGATAAATTTGAACGGTCACGCACCCAATGGTAAGGCCGCTGAGTACAAGCAGAAGCGTTGCATCAACAATGCTCTGCAAGGCATGTTTGCCCTCAGCTTGGAATGGATAGGAATGGGAGAGATGGCCATTCCGGAAAACAACCATTGGAATGGCGCTCATCTGAACCTAGTGGGTGTAAGCGCCGCAGGCTTACATTATCTGGCCATTCGAAAGGGGCTCGACTATCTCTGCCAGCATCCGAATGTCGATCCCAAACGGATAGGAGCGACTGGCCTTTCCGGCGGTGCATGGCAGACGATCATCATTTCGTCCTTAGACGAGCGTATCGCCGCGGCCATTCCAGTAGCCGGGTATTTTTCCTTTACCTCGGCCATCGAACGAAACTCTGACGTCGGTGACCTGGAGTATCACCCCCATGACCTGTTCATCGAAGGGGATTACTCGGTGCTTACGGCAATGATGGCGCCACGATCGGCGCTCCTGATCTATGGCGCGGAGGACGAGTATGGGTTGCGAGCACCGCTGCAAAAACCGCACCTTTACGACGAAGTCAAGCCCTTCTTCGCTCTCTACGGCAAACAGGACAACTTTGGGTTTTACGCCAACACCGACCCCGGAACACATAACTATCTGCTCGACAACCGCCAGCAATCCTACGCATTCTTCACCAAACAATTCGGGATGCAAAAGGTTGAACGCGAGGTCTCGGTTGACACCGAGCTCAAGAGCTACGAGGAATTAAAAATTGGTTTGCCGCAAGACAACCTCAACATCCTTACCTTTGCAAAAAAGATCGCCAGTACAAACCAGCGCCCCAAGGCCACGGATTCCGCCGCAAAAGAGAAATCGAGGGCACGTCTGAAAGATGTGGTCCGATACAAACCTGTCACGGTCAAGCATGCCTGGCCGCTTTACAGCACAAGAACCAAGGGAGTCGAGACCATCGGGTATCGTTTCGAATTCACTAACGAGCTCAGTGCAACCGCTGTGTGGCTGAAGTCAGTGACGGCTCCTGAAGATGCACCGTTCTCCATATTGCTCGACGACACCGGCACCCGCTCGATCCGAACACTTCAGTCAGACCCGAAGCGGCTCACCACTCTCTCAACTTCGCCGGACAATCCGGTACCTTGGCACATCAATCGAAGCGAGCAGGTTCTTGCGGTGAACCTTATCTTTACGGGTGATGCATCGCCTGACACGCCAAGGGGAGAACCGATCAAGGTCCCCGCCGTCTACCGGGAACTGCTGTCGACTCCAGCGCAAATCCCCAATGTTCTCAGTTGGCTGGAAACCCGCCCGCCTTCGGCCTTATACGGCCTGCTGCTTTCAGCGATCGGAGATCGTCCGCTAGGGATGCAGGCGGCCCAACTGTTAGGCATTGTAGGTTGGTTAAAAAATGGGAAGCCTTCGCAGCAGGTGTCACTGGAAAGCATAGGCATTAGAAACCAGGTAACTGCGCTGGTCGCCTCCGCACTAGATCCCAAGGCTTTTTCCCGTTTGTCAGTTCGCGAAGGCATGCAAAGCCTGGGATACCTTACTGAAAAAGCAGTGACGTATCAACAAGCGCCTGACTTGTTTTGTCTCGACCTCTATAAGGATTTTGATATCGACAGCCTTGCTGGGCTGGCAGCGCCAACCGAGGTGGAGCAGAAGTTCCTGGAAGGCTGATCAGGCTTCACCTTTAGAACTACAAAGCCGCGTGGATCCACAAACACCATGAACCACTACCGGAACTTTATAGATGGCAGGTTCGCCGACACCAAAAGTCCGGAACGAATTGAGGTTCTCAATCCTTCCACAGGCAAGACGATCTGCACGGTACCGGAGAGTGATTCCGCGGATGTCGAAGCAGCTATCTCAGCTGCGGATAAGGTTCAGCCAAAGTGGGCAGCAGTGCCGGCCATCGGCCGCGCCCGTATTCTTCGGAACATTGCCCAGAGGATTCGTGACAATGCCGAGCCGATCGCCAGAGTGATCACCGAGGAACAAGGTAAGACTCTGGGATTGGCGCGCGTCGAAGTGGGTTTTACGGCTGACTATATTGATTACATGGCAGAGTGGGCCCGTCGCATCCAGGGAGAGATTCTGGAGAGTGATCGCCCAGGCGAAAGCATCTTTCTTTTCCGTCAGCCCATTGGTGTCATCGCTGGAATCCTTCCTTGGAACTTCCCCTTTTTTCTCATCGCTCGTAAAGCGGCCCCGGCTTTGGTCACGGGCAACACGATCGTGATCAAGCCCAGCGAAGAAACACCGCACAATGCCGTCAAATTTTGCGAACTCCTGCTGCAAACCGAATTGCCCGCTGGCGTCATCAACGTAGTTCATGGACGCGGTTCGACAGTAGGAAAGGCCCTAGCCTCATCTCGCCGAGTGGGAATGATCAGCTTCACGGGCAGCGTGGATACCGGTTCCGCCATCATGACGGCAGCCGCGCCCAATATCACCAAAGTTAACCTCGAACTTGGGGGCAAGGCCCCAGCCTTGGTCATGGCAGATGCCGATCTCGATCTGGCGGCCAAGGCTGTCACCAGCTCCCGCGTTATCAACAGTGGCCAGGTTTGTAACTGCGCTGAGCGCGTTTACGTTCACCAGAAAGTCGCCCAGCAATTCGTGGAGAAACTAAGCAGCGCTATGAAAGCCACCCGCTTTGGCAATCCGCTGACTGATGAAACGGTTGACTACGGACCATTGATCAATCAAGCCGGCTACCACAAAGTGGAAAACCTGGTCCGGGGTGCCGAAAAAGCCGGCGCCACGGTTGTGACCGGCGGAAGGCGTGGCGCGAGCGCAAGCGGATATTTCTACGAACCGACGGTTCTCGTTGACTGCCGTCAGGACATGGAGATCATGCGCCGCGAAATCTTTGGTCCTGTTTTGCCCATCGTCACGTTCAACGACCTTGATGAGGCAATCTCTTACGCCAATGATTCTGAGTACGGCCTTACTTCCTCGATCTACACTCGCGACCTCAATGTGGCGCTACAAGCAAGCCGTGAAATTCGCTTCGGTGAAACCTATATCAATCGAGAGAACTTTGAAGCCATGCAGGGCTACCACGCCGGCTGGCGGAAGAGCGGGATTGGCGGCGCTGACGGTCAGCATGGTTTGTATGAATTCACACAAACCCACATGGTGTACATGCAGGGGAGCCCCGCTGCCTAATCCAAGCTAAGAACGGGAATAGATGACGATTTCAGAACAGATTATCTCGGGTCAATGCGAGCCGATTCCAGCATTCATGCCGCAAGTTGCATTGCGAATGTTCGCGTCAGAAGACTGTGGGTCCAAAGCCATGAGCACCGGCACAGCAACTATTGCTCCGGGGGAATATCTTGCCTACCATACGCATCCGGTGAGCGAGGCCGTTACCGTGCTGCAAGGGAGGGCGCAATTTTCGGTTGAGGGAAGGGTGTATGAACTTAGACCTTTGGATTGTATTCATGTGCCGGCGGGAGTAGCTCATGAGCCACGCAATAGATCGCGAAGTGAGCCGCTGGTGTTGCTATCGGCATTTGCGTCGCCATCCCCCATCAGGAATCTCGTGTTGGACAATTTCCGAAAAGAAAACCGGTTGCTTGGGGACCCGGAACTTAGCGAACCGGAATACGTCGCCCGTTTTGACAAGGCTGAGGTCTACGAACTATCAGAGGGAGCCAAGTTTCGAGATCTGTTTGCCGGTCGCTTCGGGTCCGTCGGCATCTGCGGAGGATACGGAAAATTTCAGCCCGGCTCCTCCCTGCCTTGCCATACCCACGAATACGACGAGTCTATTACGATCGTTGAAGGAGAAGCAGTGTGTGAGGTGGCTGGTCGACGGTATCGGCTCAGCGGGTGCGACACCGCTTTTGTACCCCAGGGGAAACCGCATCGCTTTCTGAACCACTCGGACAGGCCTATGGCCATGATCTGGGTGTATGCTGGCAGCGAGCCGTCGCGAAGCATAGTGGACGTCGAATATTGCACCGGCTCTCGTCATTTGTCCGCCTGAGTGACGGATGGATAGGACTTAAATAACTCGCTTCGCTGCGATGAGTCTACCTCTCCGGCCCCCGTTTCGAGCATTTCGTCATCTGGCGTTCGTGTTCGTTGTCCTTTCAGGGCTTCCTCGCCTCGCTTCCGCGCAAGGCCTCACCGCTTCCGACCTCGCGTTGCATAGTAGACAAGCCGCCCAGAATGGAGATTTCCCTAAAGCAAGAGAGTTGATGGAGCAGGCTGTTCACCGGGAGCCTGCCAATGCTCGTTACCAGGCCGAACTGGGGGAACTCGAGTGGAAAGCAGGTGATCAGCAGAGTGCACTTGAACGTTTTGAACACGCGATCACTCTAAAAGGTGCCGACCTCACCATCCGCTCACGTCTCGCCCAGCTGTATTGGTCTTTGGGCCGCGATCTGGATGTGTTGCGCGTACTCAAAGCAACTCCCGTGGGGGAACCCTCGCGCAGCATGTGGCGATTCAGTCGCGGCCTCAGCCTTTTTCGCCTCGGCCGCCTAAATGAAGCACAACTCCAACTGAGCCCGCTCACGACTCACTCGGAGTTCGGAAGGCCCGCGAATTTCTTTCTAGGGAGAATCGCTTACGCCCAGAATCGTTTTTCCGAGGCACTTCCATTTTTCGCTCGTTCCGTTCGACCTGGCAAATCCGGCCAGGACGTGAATGCTTATCGCTATGACTATGGATTGACCCTCTTCCGCCTTGGTCGATATTCGGACGCCCTTACCCAATTCACACTGGCCACCGAACACTACCCGTCCCAACCCTCGCCGTGGATGATGCGTGGGCGTTGCGAGGAAGAACTCGGCCAACCACAGTCGGCGATTGCAAGTTATGAAAAATCGATTCAGCTGGACGACAAATATCAAATCACGTATTACCACTTGGCCCGGCTTCATCAGCGGTATGGCGACAAAGCCAGAGCATCGCAGCTATTCGAGCGCCTCGGCGAACTCAAGCAGAACGACATTACAGCACAGGAAGAACGCGCCTTGAAACTGAAAACAGGCGAAGAAAGGGCTACGCCACCAGAAACGGGGATTCGTTGAACATGCATCTCAGCACAGTTCGGAATAAAGTCCGGGTAGGAGTTTGGCTGTGCTTCGCTGTCCTTGGGCTGCTCTTCAATCCAGCTGATATGTTCCCTCAAGGCGGCATGGCCTCCCCCCGCCGCGATCTCCCGGCGACAAAACCTCCCGCTCGTGCGATCAATGTGCCTGACATCTTTTTGGAAGAAGTCTCCGCACAAGCTGGCCTCAATTTCCGCCACAATTCCGGAGAGGAGATCAACAAGAAATTTCTTCTCGAAGCTACTGGCGGCGGAGTCGCAATCTTTGACTACGACAATGACGGGCTGCCAGACGTTTTCTTCGTCAATGGCGATCGGTGGAATACTCCGCCCGAGTCAAAGAAACCAACGAATCAGCTCTTCAAGAATCTTGGCAAGCTTCGCTTTCAGGATGTAACCGAAGAAGCTGGTCTTGTGTCTCATGGCTGGGGCCAAGGGGTTTGCGTCGGGGATTATGACAACGACGGCAACGAAGACTTGCTCGTCACCCAGTACGGACACAACCTGCTCTACCGTAACGATGGTAAGGGCCACTTTGCGAACACAACCGCGACGGCAGAGCTGCCCGTAGAGGGAAAACGCTGGAGTACTGGATGCAGCTTCTTTGACTACGACCGCGATGGGGACCTAGATATCGCGGTTGCGAATTACATAAATTTCGATCCCAAGAGCACTCCTTTGCCAGGTGAGGGTCTTTGCGTGTTCAAGGGATTGCCCGTGGTCTGCGGTCCGCGCGGGCTTCCTACGGGTCAGAATATCCTGTACCGGAACCAGGGAGATGGCACATTCGTCGATGTTTCGAAAACCAGTGGTTTCAATTCGCAGTCCAAACGTTACTGCTTTTCGACGATCGCAAGCGACTTCGATAACGATGGTTGGGCTGACGTGTACTTCGCCTGTGATTCGACGCCAAGCGCGCTGCTGCACAACAACGGCGACGGCACATTCACGGATATCGGAATACCGGTCGGGGTGGCATTTAACGAAAATGGACAGGAACAAGGGTCGATGGGCGCCGATGCGGCAGACTTTGATCACACCGGAAGGCAAAGCATCGTTGTAACCACTTTTGATGACGACATTCCCGCTCTTTTTCGACACGATGCCGATGGCTTCTTCACAGACGTTGCCCTTCGGGCAGGACTTGGTTTTCGAACCCATCGCGTAGGTTGGGGAACTGCTTTTATAGATCTGAACAACGACGGCTGGAAAGACATTTTCATGGTGAACGGCCACGTCTACCCCAACATCGATCAATTGAAAGAGGGAGGCCGTTACAGGCAGAAGAAAAACGTTTACTACAATCTGCGCGATGGAACATTCGCCGACATCACAGACGTTTCTGGACCCGCACCAGCGATACCAACCTCGGCGCGTGGTCTTGCCTACGGCGACCTTGAAAACGATGGATCACTCGCTATTGTCATTAACAATATCGATTCGCCGGCCCAATTACTCGTAAATCGCCGCCCAAAAGGCAACTGGATTTCTTTCAAGCTGATAGGCGTCAAGTCGAATCGTAGCGCCATCGGCGCGCGCGTGACTGTGAAAAGCGGACCGCTAACGCAAACGGGGGAAGTTCGTAGCGGTTGCTGTTATCTCTCCCAGAGCGACACTCGGTTGCATTTTGGGCTGGGATCGCAGCATAGAGTAGATGAAGTCGATGTCCTTTGGCCCAACGGCCTGCGGGAGAAGTTCGCTGGACCCTCCATCAACTCCATTCAACGCCTTACAGAAGGTAACGGGAACTCGCAACCACAGCACAGTTCCGCAGCGGATAGTTCATCTCGAAAGGGCATCTCGTCGTCCGATTGATCGTTAGAAAATCGAATCGCCGCCACTTCCAGTCGGTGTCACTTCTGAAACAAAACGTAACGTAATGCGCTCTCACAATTTGCGGAATCCGTAATGTCTATTTGTTTCAGAAGTGGTCCCGACACTTTGTCGCCAGCCTTCACGAATACCCCATAAATAACGCCTAGGAGCACATTGGCCATTGTGCGCCTGATGAAGGAAATGCCTCATAACGCGAGACAAAACGTTTCATATAAGAAACAATGCAAAAAAACGCTTGACAATGATTCGCTCTCGTTCGTACTATCCGCTGCAACAAAGGTAGGGCCCTGAAAGGGCCAGGCACGTAGAGAGTAATTGGCTCATGGAGGTCTTTCAGGCCGGTAGCGCTTCCCGACAGACTCTCGTTACCGTTGCTTCTAGAGTAACCGCTCTTTCTGTTCGCTTGATCCGGGATCCCAATGCCCGGTCCGCAATTGGGGCCACGGTTTCCGATAAGACTCGATTTGGTTGTGGATCGTAGCTGTTTTGCCGAAGTGAAACGCTAAGGGGGATGAGATGCGTTACCTAAATGCATTTCGCATTTTGCTATTCGTATGCGCCGCGATTCCGGCAGCCTGGGGTCAGGGAATCAGCTCAATTGTAGGAACAGCAACCGACCCGTCGTCAGCGGTCATCGGGGATGCCGAAGTCACCATTACTGACGCAGGAACCGGGTCCCAGCGAGTGGTGAAGACCGCCGACGATGGAAGCTATGTGGCCGAAAACCTCAAGCCCGGTCTCTATGACATTTCCGTGAGTAAAGCCGGTTTCTCTACCAAAAAGGTCACGGGTGTCACGTTGCAAGTATCGCAGCGGGCCCGTGTAGATGTTGTCCTGGAATTGGGATCTCTCAGTCAGGAGATCAGCGTCGAAGGAGCAGCCCCGATTCTTGAAACCAATACTTCGTCGGTTGGAAAAGTCATCGAAACCAGGGACATTACTAACCTGCCACTGAACGGCCGAAAGTTTTTGCAGTTGGCCACGCTCATCCCGGGTGTAGTGCGCACGACGAACCCACCTTATCTAGAAACCACCGGTGGCAGCGTGTCCGCAAACGGCATGTCAAACATGTCGAACAATACTATGGTCGACGGCATCATGAACCAGGAAACCGGTGCCGGGCGCATGACGTTCTCACCCAGCGTGGATATGATCCAGGAATTCAAGATGCAAACCAATACCTACGACGCCGAGTATGGACGTACGGGCGGTTCGCAGATTGAAGTGGTTACGAAAAGAGGTTCCAATACCTATCACGGCTCCGCTTATGAGTTCATTCGCAATGACGCGCTCGACGCTAAGCCCTTCTTCCAGGCAACCGAGCTTCCCCCATTTCGCCGCAACCAGTTTGGTGCAACACTCGGTGGTCGTATACCGTTCCTAAAGAAAGATTTCTTCTTCTTTTCTTATGAGGGGCTGCGTTCGAGCCAGGGTTTGACGGCCGTGCTCTCATTTCCCCAGGCGCCACTAAGGGCGGGCGATTTCTCGGGTGTCGATACCGTCATTTACGATCCAGAAACCTACGATCCGAACACCGGCGAACGCCAACCGTTTCCTGGCAACATCATTCCAGCCGACCGGCTTAACCCTGTCACCCTCTACTTTATGAACCGGTTCATGCCGTTGCCCACGTCCGGGGATGTCGTGAACAATTACGTATCGAACCCAACCTCAACCAACTCGACGGATCAATTCAGCTTCCGCTATGACCGGGATTTCTCGACGCATGACGCTGTCACCTTTCGCTATACACGAAACAAAATCCATCTCCTTCTTCCCCGCGGCGACTCAGGTGTAGCGACTCCGCTGCCCGGACTTGGCGAGGACATCAACCTTTATGGGAACAACCACCTAATACGCTGGAACCACCTCTTCAGCAGTTCCACGATGAACGTTCTTACTCTGGGGTTCAGTCAGTACAATCAGCAGCGGCATCCGGAGACCACCAACAAGAACATAATCCCCGAGTCGGGTTTGCAGGGCGTACGAGACGATCAGGCAGGGATTCCTCAAATCACGATTAGTGGCTATACCAGTATTACGGACAACTTTGTTTCGCCAATCTCTCAACCGTTTGACAATTACATCCTCAACGATACCTTCTCCAAGGTGTGGGGATCCCATTCCCTAAGATTTGGTGGCGGGGCGCTTTACAACCGCACGCAGTCGCTCTTAAATCTCTTCGATCGTGGGACGTTGAATTTTGGACCGACTTACACAATTCCAGCCCTGGGGGCGCAAGTCGGCGACCAGTACAATGCCTTCGCCGAATTCTTGCTGGGAGTTCCAACTTCAACCTCCATCTGGCTGAATCCAGTGATCACCGATTGGAGATCGCACACGGTCTACGGATTCTTCCAGGACGATTGGAGCGTTACAAGAAACTTTTCAGTCAATGCCGGATTGCGGTATGACGTCTATACGCGCCCGTTCGATACCGGGAACCGGGAAGCTGCCTTTGATCTGGAAACTGAACAGCAGGTTTATCCCCAAGTTGTTCCTGATCTGCCCGGCGTGCCACCCAACTCCGCTGTGGCAGAAAGCCTGGGCTATCCTCGACAACTGCAGTTTCCGACAACCTACAACAATTTCAGCCCCCGTGCGGGTTTCGCCTGGAAACTGCCTCATATGGAAAACACAGTGCTTCGGGGTGGCGCCGGGGTCTTCTATAACTGGATTGTGATTGATTCGGCAACGGGCCTGGCTCTCGGTCCGCCTTGGGTTCCCAACACAACGGTCGCATGTAACAAGGACGTGCCTTGCACAAATGCCACCAACCCCTTCTCGAGTACAATCCCCGTTTTCACCAGCGGAAGCCTGGCGAACAAGACCAACCGCACGCCCTATGTCGTCCAGTATTCGCTAGGTCTCCAACACGCATTTACGCCTAGACTGAGTCTTGAAATCGGTTACGTCGGAAATGCAGGCTTCAAGAATCTGCGCCGCATCTTTGTAAACCAGCCTATTCCCGGCGCTGGCCCGGTTCAACCACGGCGGCCGTTCCCGGCTTACGGTGACCTGAATGGCTATTACACGGGTGGAAGGTCACATTACGACTCACTGCAAACGGCGCTACGCAAAACATTTGGTTCCGGATTAACATTTCTGACGGCTTATACCTATGCGCACGCCTTGGGTAACTCCATCAGCGGCCCGCAGGTCAACGAGGGTGTTCCCATCCGCGACTACCATAACCCCGATGAAGATTACGGCAATACGACATACGATCTGCGACACGTTTTTTCGTTTAGCTCCACTTATCAACTACCGTTTGGCAAGGGGAAACGTTTCGGAAGTTCCTGGAATTCAGTTTCCGATGCGATCTTCGGAGGATGGAGTTTCGATTCCATCTTCTCTGCACGCAGCGGAAATTGGCTAACCCCAACCGACATCGTAGATGTTTCTAACTCAGGCAACAGCCGGCCGAACCGTATCGGAGATTCGAGTGCCGTTAGCCATTCCGGTCGTGCGGATGAGTTGCAGCATTGGTTTAATACCGCAGCTTTCGAACGTGCGGACGCCTTCACATTTGGCGACGCAGCCGTCGGCAGCATAGAGGGTCCGGGTTACTTCAACCTTGACCTCTCGTTGCAGAAGCACTTCGTGATCACCGAGCGGGTAGGCCTGCAGTTCCGCAGCGAATTCTTCAACGCCCTAAACCATACAAACCTCGGAAATCCAGGGACCGGATTTGGATCCCCGAGTTTCGGAGTAATCAGCAGTACTGTAGGGGAAGCACGCTCTATTCAGTTCGGTTTGCGCCTGGATTTCTGAGGGCGTAGATCTTAACCTGTTTCCTGACAACGGCAAGCCTGGGGCTTGCCGTTGTTGGCGTCAACAAGGTGTTCAACATCTCAAACCAAAGGTTCTGACAATGCCCCGGCTCCGTTCAATTTTCATGCTCCCCGTTGTAGTCTGTGTTCCACTCCTGGCTGCTCTGGCGCAAGGACAGGCCCAAGCCAAACCTGAAGACCGCGTCCGCGTAAATTCAAACTGGAATAAAATTCTTATCGAATCCCGTTCTTCGGTCTCTGTAAGCATCTGCGTCGAGCCACCCTTGCGCAGAATGTCCCCAATCCACGATCAGCTCTTCGGCGCAATTCGAGACCTTAATGCTGACTTCCTGCACTTCCAGCCGTGGCGGCCTTACCCTCGGATTGCTGTAGCTGAACTAGAGCCGCCCAAAGACGGCAAGACTTTTTGGGATTTTTCAATCCTCGATCCCATCGTGATCGATTTCATGAAAGCCGCGAACGGCCGTCCGGTGGTCATGAATATCAGTACGATTCCGCAATGGATGTTTAAGACCGACAAACGCATATCTTATCCGGATGATCCGGACGAAATTTTCTGGGATTACGAGCAAGGCACGGAACTTCGCGATCCTTCCATGAAAGAAGTGGCAGACTACTGGGCCAGGGTAGCGAGTTGGTATACGAAAGGTGGCTTTACCGACGAATACGGAAAGTGGCACGAGTCGGGGCACCATTTCAAGTTCGATTATTGGGAAGTGCTCAACGAGGTCGAATTCGAGCACAAGATGACGCCGGAATTTTACACTGCCCTATACGATGCTATCGTGACTGAGGTTCGCAAGGTTCAGCCGGAAATGAAGTTTGTAGGAATGGCGTTAGGACCCAGCGGCCCGCTCACCCAGCCCAAATGGTTCGAATACTTCCTCGATCCAAAGAACCATAAGCCAGGAATTCCGATCGACGCCTTTTCCTACCATTATTACTGCCAGCCCTGCCCCGAGAACGACGCTGGACCGGATACGCTCGCCTACACAATGTTCCCCAATGCCATCGGTTTCGTAAACGTGGCTCGTTATATCGAACAGATTCGTCAGCGGCTCGCCCCGCAGGCCATGACCATGGTCAGTGAGATTGGCACGATCTATCCCGACGCGCAACACGAGGAGAAGGCTGACCAAATTCCCAATGCCTACTGGAATGCTAGCGGCGCCATGTTCGCATTTATCTATCCGCAGTTGGCGCGGTTGGGGATCGATGTAATGCACGGGTCGGAGTTGATTGACTACCCCGGCCAGTATCCAGGGACGACCATGGTGCACTGGAGAACCGGTATTCCGAACGCACGCTACTGGGTACTCAAGCTCATACGCGACAATTTCGAACCGGGCGATAAGTTGGTGGAGAGCGGCGTTTCATTCGAAGATCCGAAGATCGCTAATTCGCCACCCACCCCTCAATATGTCTTTGGACAGTCGTTCATCGCGAAGAACGGCAAGAAAAAAATCCTAGTTGTTAACAAGCGCGATCGACCATTTGACGTCATTATCGCCAACAGTGACGGCGCCGGTATCGAATACGTCGATCAGGTCACGGCCTCGAAACCGCCCGCCAAAGCCACGGTCAAGGGAGACCGTTTCACCTTGAACGGCTTCGGTGTCGCCGTTGTGACTTTGCCTAACTGAAGTTACGCGGCATGGCCTTAAACCTCTGACCCTTGGTGCGGGTGAGGAAGCCGTAACAATCTAATTGGAGCAGCTATGGCCGATAACTCAGTAGGTCGGCGCGCCTTCATGCAAAGTTTGGCGGGCGCTGCGGCGACTGCACTTCCCATGATCCCCGCGCTGACTGGGCATTCAGGTGCCCAGAGTGCGGGCAATCCCCAACCGCGCGAAGCAGAGCCCGGAAGAGATCCGTGGTTCTTGAATGGCGAGGCGGCGTGGGTGGAGAAAACATCGCCGCCGCAATACGAAATCGAGTTCGAATTCAATGTAAAAAAAGTCCCGATGCGCGACGGCGTCATGCTGGCTGCTAATATCTGGCGCCCCAAGGCGAAGGGTAGATTTCCCGTTATCTATGTTCACATCGCCTACGACAAATCGAACACTTCGTTCGCCATCGCCAGGGCCAAGTATTTTGTTCCGCGAGGTTATGTATTCATCGCGATTGATAATCGTGGCCGGTTCGATTCAGGGGGTGAATCGTACTTCTTATGGCATAAGGACTGGCGCGAAGGCGGATTTGAAGGCCAGGACGTGCAAGATGCTCTGAATTGGATCGGCAAGCAAGAGTGGTCGTCAGGCAAGATTGGGATGACCGGTCCTTCGTATCTTGGTTTTACTCAGTGGATGGGGGCGACCCTGGGCAGCCCGTATCTCGCGGCCCTCATCCCGTACGTCACCCCCGACGACCACTACGACAATGTCTTTCCGGGAGCGGCATTTCAGCTCACCAACAGCATGCACTGCGTCGCGGTGGCGGGCGGAAGCCGAACCAACAACGATTCCTTGGAGTCCAATTATTTTGATTGGAACAAGCTTGCTCGCCACCTCCCCTTGCGAACCTTGGACCAAGCGATGTTTGGCAAGACCGTGGACGTTTGGCAGGACTTTATTGATCACCCGGACAACGACTATTACTGGAGATTAAGCGTCGGCGATCGTCCCCGTACGGGCGAAATGGGGCCGGGGCAGTATGGAAAGGTCCAGGTCCCGAGCATGAACATCACGGGATGGTACGACCAGGTCTCGCAGGCCACAATCAACAACTACCTGGGCATGGTCAACTATGGCCCGGAAGCTTTACGCAACAAGCACCATCTGATCGTGGGTCCGTGGGAGCACGGTGCGGGCGTCCGGAAAATCGGGGACTTGGACTTTGGTCCGCTCGCCAGTGGGGAGAATCTGCCTCCTGATCAGCGTTGGAGCCACTACTGGCTGAAGAATGTCGAACTCCGCTGGTTCGATTACTGGTTAAAGGGCATTGACAACGGGATGATGGATGAACCGCCAGTGAACGTATTTGTAATGGGCGAAAATCGGTGGCGTACAGAGAGAGCATGGCCCGTTAGTCGCGCGGTCAACACCAAATACTATCTTCATGGCGCAGGACGCGCCAACAGCCGCTACGGAGATGGCGCACTCAATACCAACGCTCCCCAGGCAGAGCCAACCGACAAGTTTGTGTACGATCCTGAGGATCCAGTACCAACACTCGGCAATATTCAACTATGGCAGGGCTTTGGGATACCGAACTCCGATGGCCCTCGTGATCAGCGGGCCATTCAGAACCGTAACGACGTTTTGGTTTATACCAGCGAGAGTCTTGTACAAGAGGTGGAGGTCACTGGGAGGGTCCTCTGCAATGTCCACGCAGCGACCACTGCCACCGATACTGACTTCACCGCGAAACTGGTCGATCTCCATCCCAATGGATACGCGCAAATCGTGACCGAAGGAATTCTTCGGGGACGCTATCGCGATTCCTACAAGAAACAAGAACTTCTTGTTCCCGGGAAGATCTACGAATATACCGTTGATCTTTGGTCGGTGAGCCATAGCTTCCTGAAAGGGCACAAGATCCAGGTGGAAATTTCCAGCAGCAACTTTCCCAAGTACGACCGCAACCCCAACACTGGGGAAAAATTTGGGGAGAATGCACAGCTAAAAAAGGCAAAGCAAACTATCTATCACGACAACCAATATCCTTCCCACATCGTCTTGCCGGTGCTGAAGTCGTAATGCCGTTTGGTGGTGAGTGAAATTTTCCGGGGAGTTCCGTATGTCTGATCAATCAGTCAAGCGGCGCGACTTCATGAAGGGATTGGCGAGCACGGCTGCGGCGCTGCCAGCCCTGCACGAAATATTGTCGCCGCCGCCTTTGACGGCAGCTCCTCGAATGGAGGTCTCCGAACTCACGCATTCTGGCGATCCGAGGTCTCACGCCGAGCCATGGTTTCTTCAGGAGAATGGCGCTTGGGTTAGGCAACTGTCCCAGCCCAAGTACGAGATCGAGTTCGAATTCAATCAGAAGAAAGTCCCCATGCGCGATGGCGTCATGCTATCGGCCAACATTTGGCGCCCTAAAGCTGAAGGAAAATTTCCTGTCGTCTACATTCATACCGCCTACAACAAGTCGGACGGAGGGTTAGCTCTCCGCCGGGCAAAATATTTTGTCCCACGCGGATACGTCTTCGCTGCCGTCGACTGCCGCGGACGCTACGACTCAGACGGGGAACATTATTTCTACTGGCACAAGGACTGGAACAAAGGGGGATTCGAGGGCCAGGACGTCCACGATTCTCTGGCCTGGTTGGGCACCCAAAAATGGTCGTCGGGCAAGGTTGGTATGGCCGGCGGATCATACCTCGGATTTGTCCAATGGATGGGCGCGCCCCTCGGCAGCCCCTATCTATCCGCGCTGGTTCCTTACGTCAGCCCAGATGACCATTACGACAATGTCTTTCCCAACGGAGCGTTCCAGCTCACCAACAGCATGTTCATTCTGGCCCTCCTGGGGGGATGCCGGAACAACAATTCAGAACTGATCACCAAATTTCTGGATTGGAACAAGCTCGTAAAACACCTGCCACTGCGAAATATCGATGAAATCATGTTGGGGGAAAAGTTACAGCTTTGGCAGGATTTCATCGACCATCCGGATGATGACCACTACTGGCGTTTCAGCGTTGGAGATCGGATTCGACCGGGAGAAATGGGCCCCGGCAGATATCCCCAGGTCAATGTTCCTTCGTTGAATATTACGGGCTGGTACGACCAGGTCCAGCAGGCGACGATCAACAACTATCTTGGAATGGTTAAATATGGTCCGGAATCGCTTCGTTCAAAGCACCAGCTGATTGTCGGGCCATGGAGGCACAATGTCGGTCTTCGCCAGGTTGGAGACCTCGACTTTGGCACGCGAGCTGACCTGAGTTCGATGCCGGCGGACTTGCGTTTTGAGTCTGATTGGTTGAAGTCGGTTGAACTTCGCTGGTTCGACTATTGGCTCAAAGGAATTGCCAACGGCGTTACCGAAGAGTCCCCGGTAAATATTTATGTCATGGGAGAAAATCGCTGGCGCGGCGAAGCAGCATGGCCGGTGAATCGCGCCAGAAGCGTGGATTACTATCTATCGAGTTCTGGCCATGCCAACAGCCGTTTTGGCGACGGCAAGTTGAACCTGGAAATCCCTGCAACCGTTGCGAGCGACCAGTTTGTGTACGATCCGGAGGATCCAGTCCCGACTTATGGGGGAGTTGAGCCATGGCAGGGCTATGGAATTCCCGAGTCCGACGGACCTCGCGATCAACGGAAAGTACAGGGGCGTAACGATCTCCTCGTCTACACCAGCGAGCCTGCAGCCAAAGATATGGAAGTAAGCGGCCGGATCATTTGTACCTTGTTCGCGGCCTCCTCCGCCAAGGACACGGACTTCACGGCAAAGCTAATCGATGTTCATCCCAACGGCTACGCCCAGTTGCTGCGAGAGGGAATTGTTCGCGGACGCTACCGCAACTCCTTTAAGAAGCAAGAACTGTTAGCTCCGGGTGAAATTTACAAATACACCATCGATCTATGGTCGGTGAGCCACGTCTTTTTGCCCGGCCACAAAATTCAGGTGGAGATTTCAAGCAGCAACTTTCCTAAGTACGACCGCAATCCGAACACCGGCGCTAAATTTGGGGAAGATGCTCGGCTGGAAAAAGCCAATCAGACCATTTATCACGGCCGTGACCACCCTTCCCATATAAGTTTGCCGGTGGTGTCTTAGCTTGTTTATTGAATGATTTTTCTAACAAGGAAGGAAAATAGCGAATGTCGGAAAAGTACAAAGCTCTTATTCAGCATTGGGCTACGGAAGGGTTCAACAAGAACAACATGGCTATCGCGGATGAGGTCTATGCCGCGAACGTTCATTACCATGAACCCTCAGCTGGAGAAGTGATCGGGCTGGAGCCGCTGAAGCAATTTGTCAGAACCTGGCGGGCCGCTTTTCCGGATTCGCAATTGACGATCGAGCAGCAGGTTGCGGAAGGTGACAATTTGGCCACTCGCTGGACGTTCGTCGGGACTCATCGAGGCGAGTTCCGAGGCTTGGCGCCCACGGGTAAGACGATGAAAATGGGCGCAATGTACTTTTACCGGTTTGGCAAGGGCAAGGTCGTGGAAATTCACGCCATGGTCAATTTGTATAGTCTGTTGCATCAGCTTGGCGCTGTGCCGCTGGTTGGCCAGGCGAAGCGTTAAGGCCCAGTGTAGTTGTAAAAGTTTGAAGACGAGGGGAATCATCATGGCTACCACTACAGCAGAGAAACCCAAAGAAGCCACCGAGTCGAAGAAGACGTCAGAGATTGGGAGTGAAACGGTTTACGTGGACCAATTTACAGATGGATTATTAGACCCAGCACGGCCAATGCTCGGTCCGGTCAAGGATGGTGGACATATTGTGGCCAACACCGCGCCCGGATGTTGGGGCCCGATGATTACGCCGGCCATTCGAGGAGGGCACGAAGTTACGCGTCCCATTGCCGTAGCGGGCGCGGAAATTGGCGACGCAATCGCGATTCGCATCCGCGAAATCAAAGTAACATCCATCGCTACTGCATCAGGCAATGATCAGTTTATGACTGGCCGTTATCTTGGCGATCCCTATGTCGCCGGACGTTGCCCCGGCTGCGGCACTCTTTATCCCGAAACTCGCATTGAAGGAATTGGTCCCTCCGCAGTTCGTTGTGCGAAGTGTGGCGCCGAGGCTGCCCCTTTCACCTTTACCAATGGCTACACCATTGTCTTCGATGAAGGCAGGAAGGTCGGCCTCACTTTGGCTCGAAAGGCTGCGGAAGAGATCGCCCACGACGCGAAGCACTATGCGGCATTGCCGGGAAATTCGGTTCAGAATTGCATTCTCACCTTTGCTCCCCACGACTTGGTTGGGCTGGTCGCCCGAGTCCGCGCTTTCATGGGCCAGTTAGGTACCGTCCCGGCGGTCCGCATGCCGGAATCGCACAATGCCGGCGACTTTGGTGCGTTCTTATTGGGCGCCCCACACGAGTACTCCATCACACCCGAGCAACTTGAACTCCGGACGGATGGGCATATGGACATTGACATTGTGCGGGCCGGCTCAATTTTGATTTGCCCGGTGAAAGTCAAAGGTGGAGGAATTTACGTTGGGGACATGCACGCCCTGCAGGGCGACGGCGAAATCGCCGGCCACACCTGCGACGTCGCTGGAATCGTGACCCTCCAGGTCCATTTGATGAAAGGCTTGAGTCTCGATGGTCCCATAATCTTCCCCCTGCTGGAAGATTTGCCATACCTAGCGAAACCGTTGTCGGCAAGCGAACGAGAGCAGGCGAATCACCTCGCCAAGGAATGGGGCCAGGGAGAACTGGAAAAATCGGCGCCAATCTCTTTTGTCGGGACCGGTGCGAACCTGAATACGGCAACCGAGAATGGTTTGGCAAGGGCAGCCGCTGTACTTGGCATGTCAATTCCAGAAGTAAAGAATCGGGCGACGATTACCGGTGGAATCGAAATCGGGCGTCATCCGGGTGTCGTACAAGTTACGTTGCGTGCGCCGCTGGATCGCCTGGAGCAATTGGGGCTGTTGCCCTTCGTGCGTGAGCAGTACGGAGAAGCGGTCTGATCCCTTCGAATGGGAACCATGGCGAAAAATTCAGATTTCAGTGACGCGGGCCGCGGCCTAAAACAGAAGCTCCAGAGCGGAGTTACCACCTTTGGCCTGTGGATAACGCTCGAATCTCCCACCGTGAGTGAGATCGCCGCTCGCGCTGGCCTGGACTGGGTTTGTATCGACCTCGAACATGGCGACCTCGACCTTCAGGAGGTTGCCAATCATCTACGGGTCATCAGAGGCGGTCGAACTGCTGGGCTGGTGCGTGTCCACGATATTCACCACGGCCTGATTCAGCGCGTGCTCGGCATGGGGGCTCATGGCATTATGGTGCCGCGAATCCGCACGGCAGAAGAGGTTGAGCAAACCGTAATTTTCGCTAAGTACCCGTCACGCGGCCGCCGCGGGATGGGCGTAGAACGCGTGACCTCATGGGGCATGAACAACATGTATGCCCGCGATGCCAACCAAAGCACGCTAGTCATCCCTCTTATTGAGACCGTGGACGCCGGCAAAAACATTGATGCGATCCTCCGTGTCCCTGACGTGGACGCGTTTTTCTTTGGGCCTGCAGACTATTCCGCTTCCGCGGGTTTCGTAGGCGAATGGGAAGGCCCCGGTGTTGCCAACGAACTACTGAACCTAAAGGACAGGATTGTTGCAGCTGGCAAGGCGTGCGGCATCGTTGCTCGAAATCGCGAGGACGGGAATGCTCGCATACAGCAGGGCTTTCGCATGATCGGGCTCGGGGTTGACTGTACGCTGCTGGCGAAGACAATAAGCCAATCCATGGAAGATTTTGGTAAGCCCCTCAACCCCGAAGTTTGGAAGAGCTAACACCTACGCCATATAAATCTGTGGCCAGCCCTTCGCCGGTACCCGAAATCCGAGCTGCGCAGAAATCTTGCGGGTCGAATCCAGTAACATCTGTCCTGCCTGGTTCACGGTGGATATGTTCATGTGGCTCACCGGACCGGATATGCTCAAGGCTGCAATCGGCCTGCCTTGAGCATTAAAAATTGCCGCGGCGACACAGCGGGCGCCTTTTTCTGTCTCTTCATTGTCGATGGCATAACCTTGATCTCGGACACGCTTGAAATATTTCAACAACGCCGGAATTGACGTCATAGTTTTTGCCGTCAATCTTGCCCTGGCTCTCTTCTTCAGTATTTCTTCTGCTTCCATCGGATGCAAGTAAGCCAGCATCGACTTCCCGACCCCGGTGGCATGAATGGGAGCATAGGTGTTGACGGTTGCAGCCATACGGATTGAGCGCAATCCCTCTAGGATCTCGGTGTATAGGACCTGCTCCTTGTCCATGACCGCGAGATTTACCGTTTGCTCAAACCTGGCCAGCAGCCGCTCCATGTGGGGCCGCGCAACTTGGCGTAAAGTCTCACGGCCTCCGTCATGGTTTAGCCATGTTGCACTGGAGACCATGACATAGGCGCGGCTCAGTGGATCCTTCCTCGCATAACCCAATTGTTGTAGGGTGAAAAGAATGCGGAATACCGTGGCCTTTGGGAGTTGCAGCGTCTTTGATAACTCCGTTACCCGCACTCCTTTTTCGCTTTTGGCCATAAGCTCGAGGATGCGGAAAGCGCTCTCGAGCGCCCGCATAAACTTCGAAGTTCGCCTCTCCGTGCCTTCAGTTGAATCCCTTTGTTTCATATGTGGAAAGAGTATAAAAGAAACCGCGGCGTCGGCAATAGTCCGATACGACTACGCGGGCTGCGGGTCTGCGAGTTTTGGGGTGGTCTCGCGCTCCGGCGTCCCAATGTAAATCCAGAGTAGTGCCGCCATCAGACTGAACAAGCCTGCCGTACTGATTGCTGTAACCCAACCCAATTGCTCCGCAACCCAAGGCGTAAAGATTGGCGCGATGACACCACCGAGACCTGCACCCGTGTTCATCGTCCCCGACACCGTTGCGGAGTGCTCCGGAAACACTTCTATCGCTGTAGCGAAATAAGAACTGATGGCGAGGTAGACGCCTCCTGCGGCGAGCGAGAGGCATGCGATCGCAACGTACGCGTTGGGAACGACCGCCCCTGCAGGAATCAGCATGGCCGCTGTTAGCAGACCGCCCATGGCGACCCGACGCCGAGCGGCAGCCTTGCCAATTCGTGCAATCATACGGTCACTCAACCGGCCACCGAGCGGCGCGCTGACCGCCATAAACAAGAAGGGCAGAGCCGTGAAAAAAGAACTGCGAAGAACAGAAATCTTCCTCACTTCCACCAGGTACGGATAGAACCAGAAGAAGAATACGTACGTTACATATCCAAAAAAGAAGATCGAGGTCACAAGCAGCCAGATCTGTTTGCTTCTAAGCATCTCTCCCCACGGCGTTGCAGGCCGTGCCACCTGCGGCTCAGCTTTGGCCTGTACTTGAGCCCCCACATTTTTGGGCATCACGAAATAGAAGCAAGCCGCAAGAATAAGACCTATGACGGCCGAAACGTAAAACGCAAACCGCCATCCCCAATGCAGCACAATCCAGGCAATGAAAGGAGGCGTAAACGCCGACCCAATTCCAATGCCCGCAAACATGACGCCGGCAGCGAGGGCCCGCTCACGTGGTCCGAACCATTGTCCGATAATTCCGTTCGCGCACGGATACGCACCAGCCTCCCCAACCCCCACCAGGAACCGTGCGACTGCAAAAGCCCACAGCAGATAGTGAATCTGGAACATCTTGGTGTTACCCACCCATGCAGTAACTCCCGTAAAAGCTGACCACCAGACCAGAGCCACGGTAAGCAGCAGCGTATGCCCAAAACGATCTCCGAGCCATCCGGAGGGGATCTGAAACAGCATGTAGCCCGCAACGAAAGCGCTGAAGACCATCCCCATTTGGACGCGATCGAGCCCGAACTCCGCCAGAATCGAAGGACTCGCGATGGAAATATTCACGCGGTCCAGGTAGGTGACCACACTGATCAAGAACAGCAAAGCGAGAATTCGCTGCCGTTCAGACATTCGTGTTCCGGTAGTTCAAAATCATTGGCCCGATAATGTTGGCGAAGGTGCGGCGAAGAGAAAAATTCACAAAGACCCCGCTTTAGGTTGGTTCAAACGGTCGAGAGCCGCGATCGTTCTTTGGAAAACGCTGCCGCTACTTTATCGAGTGTTAGCCGGACATCCTCTGCAGTATGGGCCGCCGAAACATACCAGCGGCTATCCGGAAGCAGATAGATTCCTGCCCCTAGCATGGCCTGCACAAATTGATCGCGGGCCGCTAAATCGGAATCCAGTGTGTCTCTATAATTCAACATTTTGTGCCGGTTACTGAAAGCGATGTTGAATGCAGAGCCGACTCCGTTGATCAAGATGGACACCTCGGTGGATTTCGCGGCCTTTCGAATTCCTGAAATCAGCGAGTCTCCAGTGTTTCGGATGCGGTCGAAAAGCTCGCCGCCATTGGCTGTTAGAACTTCAAGCGTTGCCAGTGCTGCTGCCAGGCTGATTGGATTGCCATTGAATGTCCCGGCGTGAACAACTTTCTGTTGTTCGATTAGGGCAAGGATGTCCGCCTTCCCGGCGACTACGCTCAGTGGGAATCCTCCCGCGACCGCCTTACCAAATGTCGCGAGATCCGGTGTCACGCCAAAAAGCGACTGCGCTCCGCCGGCCGCAACTCGAAAGCCGGTAATTACCTCATCAAATATCAGGAGCACGCCATACTTGGTTGCCAAACTGCGAAGCCCTTCCAGGTATCCCGGAGCAGGCATGAGGCAAGAGCAATTGCACAAAATCGGCTCGGTGATGAGTGCAGCTATCTCTGAGCCATGGCTCTTCAGCAAGGTCTCAACCGCCTGAAGATTGTTCCAGGGAAGCACGATCATTTCACCATCAAAATGGGCACTGGCGCCGGTTGCTGTGCGGGTTTCCGAAGTTGCGGGGGCCGGACGATACCCGATGAGGACGTCATCCAGCCATCCGTGGTAGTGCCCTTCAAAACGCAAAATCTTGCGCCTGCCAGTGAACGCCCGTGCCAACCTGAACGCAACCTGAACGGCCTCTGTGCCGGTATTGCTAAACACTACGCGGTCGGCGCAGGGCACCATCTCGCAGATCTTTTTTGAAACCAGTAGTTCAAGTTCGGATTGCGCACCAATCGCCTGGCACCGCTTCAATTGTTCTCCCACCGCTGAAATGATGGCGGGGTGCGAGTGGCCTAGAATCAAGGGCCCCCATGCCAGGGTGTAATCGATGAATTCATTGTTGTCCACGTCGACGAGCCGAGACCCGAGCCCCGAAGAAAAGAACAACGGAATGGGCTTTGCATTGGCTCGCATTGCACTGCTGACTCCTCCCGCCAAATACCGACGCGAACCCGAATATAAGCGGGCTGACCCTGAGTAGCGAGGAGACTCATTTGTCATAGGGCGAGTGCACCGTTCATAGCAGCCAAAATGAGGAAGTTGTCTTTGAGAAAAGGATTAAAACTGAAACATATCGTTTCAGCATTAAGGAGGGTATTGCAATATAGAGGCAAAGTCAAGATAGGAAACAAAGGCCGTTGCGATTAGTCCAAACCTCGCAAAATTGCGTCAAAAATATGAATTCGGGAGAGGGAACAGAGCGGGTACGACGCGGCTTCACTGATCCATGATGTTTCATAAGTGAAACATCATGATAAATGCCTTGACATGCCTGCAGGGCAACTTTACGATGCCCTCACGCTCGCATGGAGACCGTGGAATATGCCCTCCTGTGCTGCTACAGACCTCAGGCTTGAGTGCTCGAACTCTAAGCACGGTTTCTAAGAAATTTCTAGTCGAACGAACTTCAGTTTTGTCGGCCGATATCTATGAAGATGGGTCCCTGGTCACTCGTGGTCTTGCTGTTTGCGACCGCCGTGGCCAGTTATCTGTGTCGGGTCAATACCTCGGTGGCGGGCGCATTGATGATGCGCGACCTGGGATTCACCCAAATAGAAATGGGACGCATTTTCAGCGCATTTGTCCTGGGATACGCAATATTTCAAGTGCCTGGCGGGCTCGGGGCTGACCGCTGGGGTACGGGCCGGTTGCTTGGATGGTCCGCCCTTTGGTGGGTTGCGGCCACGGCGCTGATCTCGACGCTTGGGTGGTGGACGCTGGGGACCGGCGCATTCAGCATTCTTAGCACCTTGTTAATTCTTCGTTTCATTCTGGGTGTGGGTGAAGCTCCTACTTTTCCCGCAGCGGCTCGCGGTGTAGCGTTGTGGATTCCTCGGCAGCATCAAGGTTTGGCGAGTGGCATTGTCCTGGCGGCGGTTGGAGCAGGAGCCGCCATCGCGCCTGCGCTAGTTTCATCGGTCATGGTGCGCTGGGGATGGAGGGTTGCGTTGCTCGCTTCAGCCGTCCCAGCCCTTGCTGCAGCACTCACCTGGTTTTCCACTCACACGCCCGAAACCGGACAAATCGTGGCGGCTAAATCCGCTCTCCCGAAGCAACCAATAAGGTGGTCCCGCAGCTTTATCCTGCTGACGCTCAGCTACACCATCGAGGGATATGTTGGATATATCTTCATTTTCTGGTTTTACCTCTATCTAGTGGAGGTAAGGCATTTCGATTTGTTGCGGGCTGGCACTCTCAGCAGCTTGCCGGGTGTGCTCTCCATGATTTCCATCCCTCTGGGCGGCCTGATTTCAGACCGCCTTGTTCGTGGTCGCGTGGGCGCGGTGTGGGGCCGTAGAGCGGTTCCCATGGCGGGCTTGGCTTTCTCGGGTGTGCTCCTGATTTTGGGTGCAGGAACCAGCAAGGCGAATCTCGCAGTTGTCTGCCTCGCGCTTGCCATGGCCTCGGTCCTTGCGGTTGAAGGTCCTTTCTGGGCGACCATGATCCGACTCTCGGGCCCCAGCAGTGGCACAGCCGGGGGAGTGATGAATTGTGGCAGCAACATCGGCGGACTTGTTTCTCCAGCTCTGACACCAGTGCTGGCAGCGTATCTAGGTTGGGAAAATGCCCTCTACATCGCGGCCGGGTTGTCGATCGTCGGTGCCTTGCTTTGGCTGGGAATTTCCGCTCCGGCAGAAGAGCAGACCCATGACTATTTTTCACAGCCGGATGCTGCAAGTGCTGCCTCCGCAGAGGCGCTGCCGTAGATGGATTTTCTGGAAACATTGAGCGTGAAAACATCAAATGCCAAAAACTCAGAAACCTACAGATCCCATCCTCTTTGAAGTGATTCGCAATTCGTTGATCGAAGCCACCGAGGAGATGTCGGCCTGCCTTCAACGGACTGCCTACTCAACCAATGTCAAGACCCGTCTGGATTACTCTTCAGGATTCGTGGATTTACATGGCCGGATGGTCGCTCAGGCGTTCTGCCAGCCGGCCCACTTGGTCACCATTGGACGAATTGTTCCTCGGGCAGTTGCGGAATACGGGCCGGAAAATCTGCAGCCGGGCGATGCCATTCTGGTGAATGACCCCCATCGCCAGGCAAGCCACTTGAATGACATCTTCTTGATTTCGCCCTTCTACTTCGAAGGCAAGCTGTTGGGTTACGTGGCCAATACCTGCCATCACGTCGATGTGGGTGGCGGCGCGCCCGCAAGTATCGGTGCGTTTCGCGAGATTTACCAGGAAGGACTCATTCTTCCTGTCGTAAAACTTGTCTCAGAAGGAAAGATCGTCGACGATATTCTGAAGCTGGTACTTGCCAATGTGCGCGCCGCGAAGGAAGTCGCCGGCGACCTGAGAGCGCAGGTTTCGGCCAATGAAATGGGCCTTCGCCGGCTTACCCAGTTGACGGCGCGCCTCGGTGTCGAAACCATTCAGACTTACATAGACCGGATCATTGAATACAGCGAGCGTTTGGTACGCGCCGAACTGCTCAAGTTACCCCGTGGAACCTTCAGCGCCGAAGACCAACTTGACGACGATGGCATCACTTCCGAGCCTGTGCATTTGCGGGCCAAGATTACATTGACCGGAGAAAAGGCCATTTTTGATTTTACTGGGACCGATGAGCAGCGGTCGGCCCCCATGAACTGTAATCTGACCCAGACCTTTACCGCGTGTGTCTATGTTTTGAAATGCTTGATGGATCCTGACATTCCCCTCAACGAAGGCTTCTATCAGGCAGTGGAAGTTATCGCTCCGGAAGGTTCTGCCGTTAATGCCTCCCATCCGGCTGCCATCGTGGGAGGATGGGAAGTTGCGATGCGGCTCTGCGACCTTCTATTCGCGGCTTTTGCCGAGGTTTTACCCGATCGCATTCCCGCCGGAACTAAAGGAACCGTTTGTCAGGTGGGCTTTGGAGGCCAGAAGCCGGACACTGGCGAGTACTACTGCTTCTACGAAACCATCGCCGGTGGATATGGGGCGAGGATGAAATCCGACGGTCCCGACGCCGTCCAGACTCACTTCCAAAATACGCAAAACGCCCCCGTGGAAGAGACCGAACTTAACTACCCTGTGCGAATTCCGCGCTATACGTTGCTGCCCGACTCCGAAGGCCCGGGTCGTACCCGCGGCGGTCTGGGGCTTTGCCGTGAGTACATATTCGTTGGGCATGATGCTGTCTTCACTACCCTAGCCGACCGAGCAAAATTTCCAGCTAAAGGCTTGTTCGGTGGAGGGGACGGCCGCTGTGCCCGCTATCTGCTGATTTCCGACGGCCAAACTATAGAAATACCCTCCAAAGGCACAATCAAGGTCAAGCCCGGAGATATCGTGCGCATCGAGAGTCCCGGAGGCGGCGGTTTTGGAAGCCCATCCGATCGCAAGCCCGAACTTCTCATGCGTGATTTCCGGGAATCAAAAATTGGCGCTGCTCAACTACGGCTCGCCTATCAGAGGATGGCCGAAGACTTGGCGCAACAGGTAACGTAGATTGCACCGTGTGATCCACCCTACTCCTGCCGCTGATGAAAAAAGACAATCATTCTGTTAAGCCAAGGCTGAAGGTCGCTTTAGTGGGCCCCGTGCCCTCCGGTGGCATGAATCAGATAAAGCAACACGTGGCATCCGCGTGTTCTTTTGTGCAATTTTCCAAATTTCATCCCGACAAGACTTTGCTTAAAGAGTTGAAGAATGTCGATGCCGCGGTTGCTCAGTTTTTCACAAGGGAAATGGTTGAGGCTGCCGATTCTCTCCGGCTGCTGCATGCCGTGGGAGCCGGTGTGGACGAATTTTGTTTGCCAGCACTCTCTTCGAAGACTACCGTCTGCAATGTCTACTACCATGGCCCAGCAATTGCTGAATACGTAATGATGATGGTGCTGGCACTGGGCCGGGACCTGCCTGGTTTGAACTCAGCGCTCCATAAAGGCGCGTGGACCGGAAGCTGGATTTGGGGGAATCCGCCCGCTGATGAGGCCTGCGGCAAATCAATTGGAATTATTGGATTTGGGCATATTGGGAGGGAACTCGCTACCAGGGCGGCCGCATTTGGCATGACGGTACGCGTGCTTAGCGCACATCCCAAGAACTCTCGACGGGAAAAGGTTAAGTTTTGGGGTGGTCCCGACGATTTGCAGGAAGTTTTGAGTTTATCCGACTACGTTGTCATATCCTGCCCGCTAGATGACCAGACGCGGGGAATGATCGGCGCGAAACAGTTCCGCTGGATGAAGTCTGATGCTTGCTTAATTAATATCGCTCGCGCACCAATTGTTGACGAACTCGCTTTATACCAGGCTTTGAAAACTCGTCGCATTCGGGGGGCTGCAATCGATGTCTGGTATCGTTACCCTCGCGGTGAGCAGCGCCTGCTGCCGTCCAAATATCCCTTTCACCAACTGCCAAACATCATCATGACTCCTCATATTGCAGGCTGGAGTAGTGGAACCTTTCGTCAGCGTTTTCGTACAATCGCCAGCAATCTCGATAGGCTGGCGACGGGCCGTCCATTCATAAACCGTGTTTACGGATCGGCAAGACAATTGGGGTTGCATCCGTGATCGACAACTCCGAGAGGGATCTCCGCGTCTATGGTGCCTCGGCTGGCAACTCTCGCCCCCGGGCCCTTGTGACGCGCCCGATTCAACCTAAAGCCATCGAGCACCTGGCGCAACGTTGCGAGGTCCTCGTCCATCCCGAGGATGAGCCCATGCCGCTGGACCGGCTCATTTCCGGGATGCAGGATGTGGTGGCATTGCTTCCCTCCGGGGTACGAATCGAGGAACGTGCCATCGCCGGGGCGACAAAACTACGCGTCATCGCGAACATCGGCGTTGGTTATGACAATATCGATCTCGATGCCTGCACGCGACGTAAAATATTGGTGACCAACACTCCAGACGTTCTCACCGAGACAACGGCCGATCTGGCGTTCGCCCTCATTCTCTCTACTGCTCGCCGAATTGTCGAAGGCGACCGCTTCGTTCGCGAAAATCGCTGGAAACGTTGGGAATGGAATTGCTTGTGGGGTGCCGATGTTCATGGCAAGACCCTTGGTCTTTATGGATTTGGCCGGATCGGGCAGGCAACGGCACGTCGTGGGCGAGGTTTTTCCATGCGCA
>JADMIO010607107.1_pt1 | contig 31908 bp, 17 predicted proteins | sample 8958161 | NCBI WGS metagenome assembly JADMIO01 (sample SAMN16585339, study PRJNA669376) | soil metagenome | isolation source: Crop rotation soil | place: USA: Cullars Rotation, Alabama | collected 2011
AGTTGACCTGATTCCATTCATTGGGCCGCCGGCGTGGATGGCGATGGTGTATTGTCAGATCAAATATGACCTCGATGTGTGGATTGTACTGGTACTTGGAGTAGTTGGATCAACTATTGGTAGGTACCTGCTCGCCTTATATATGCCATACATTTCCACAAAATTGCTAAGCAAGCGAAAAGATGAGGATCTTCAATTCCTTGGAAAAAAATTGGGAGGCAAGAAATGGCAAGTGCAAACATTTGTGTTTCTATATACGTTAATTCCCGTTCCCACAACTCCGCTGTTCACTGCAATTGGAATGGCAAGACTAAATCCACTTTCGATCATTCCCGCTTTTTTTGTCGGTAAATTCATTAGTGACGCGCTCATGGTGCACGCCGGAAAATTTGCAGCTGAAAATATCAACTTACTTATTCGCGGACTTTTATCGTGGAAAACAATCTTGGGTACCTCACTGGGACTTCTGCTATTGCTGATGTTTTTGTTTATTGATTGGCGAACGCTTCTCGAGCACAAGAAATTCAGGATGAGCTTTAGCATTTGGAAGTAGGCAATAGGCAAAACACCTTCGGGGTTTACGAAGTTGATTCGTCTTTCCTTATAGATTTTCAAAACCCCGAAGGTGTGTATAGACTTCTCCTCCCGGCGAGTCTCCGGCTAGCAAAAAACAACAGTGTTTGGCCGGGGCTCGCCGGCTGCGTATCATATCACACGCGAGTCCCGCAAGCGGAGACTCGCGTGGAGGAAGACTATCAACTGTCAACTGTAAACTGTAAACTGTAAACTATTTAATCACATACACTTCCGCAGGATCCTTTTGAATCAACGCACTTCTTCCGTTGTATTCACTGAGCAATGTGTGCGTGAAATCGTTGGTCGTGGTTTTTGGAACAGGAAATACAAAAATCTTATTTCCCTGTTGAAGCCGGTTTCTTATTTCGGCTTGTAAACTATCTTTTTGCGGTTGATCAGTTGGACTTGTTACAATAGTGGCCGGGGTATAATATTCCAGGAATTCTCTTAATAACCACGGATCTTGAACAACAACAAGGTCCGATGATGTGGCCATTTCTCTCACCTTTTGTACTCTCACATATCCAATGTCATTATTGATATTCTGCATTGGTCGAATACTTCCGCCATAATTCACGGCCACCAGTAATGCCAGCATGAAGGTCAGCAGCAAATTGAATCTCCTGTTAACCGGCTCGTAAGTTCCGATTAGCAACAACCAAAAAGCGATCGATTGGCCAATCCAGAATTCTAAAATTTCCGGCATCCAAAATAAAAAGTACACGGAATAAACAACGATATATAAAATGAGTGGGATGGTTATGTAGGAATAAGTCTCGTTTATTGGCCTGAATCGCGACACGAATTTGATCAGCAGCAATAGCGTTCCAATCACAAATAATACGCATAAAATGAAAAGAGATATGCTTATTCCCTTTGGGATGTTCTTTACAAGGAAATATTCATCGCTTAATGAGTGCGCACCTAATAATGAGCCAAACAATCTGTCGAGCCCCATATTAAAAATGAAGTGCCCTCCAATGATAGCATGACCAAAACCAGTGGCAGCTAGCAACGGCGTTTTCAAGGTAAGTGGCCTCCAGTATTCATTTGTAGCGGTGTACCCTTCGAACCATTGCATCCAGCCTTTAAAGTCGGAATAACCTTCACCAACTCTTCCCGCCAATAAATAAGTTCCGCCAACCAGCACGATACCGGAGAACGCGTACCAGAAAATTGTTTTGAAAACGAATATATTCTTGCGTTGCTCAAAGATTTTATAGATGACTACCGGTGCCAGTAATATATTCATCTGGTGAAACAAAATAGCGAGACAATGAAATATTACCGTAAGCCATACGGCCTTTGCTTCCCATTCCTTTTTTGTAAGCTGGTATAAACATGCGATGGTGAAAAAAATGGAAGGCGCATAAACTTCAACATTAATACTGTAAAACCACACACCGTAAGAGAATGCAACGATGCCGATAGCCAGCCAGGACGTAAGCAGTGGCAGATCAAACCTGTTTCTGAAGAACCGGAAAACAATGACAATGGTGCCTGCACCAAATACACAGCTTAAACTTTCAACGAGGAGATAATCGTCTACGCGCGGAAAAATTCCTCTCCATAGGTGCAGCCAATAATAACTCAACTCGTGGTACAACAAGTGATGCGGATGCCAAAGATGATTCTTTGTCCTTAACATCTCGAGGTAGGCCATCGAGTCGTGAGGACCCGTAAAATTGGATGTGCGCGATATTAAAAAAACTAAGAGGAAAAGAAAATAAACGGTTACTGAGGCATCAAATAATCCCGATCGACTTCTCATGGCCTATTTCTTTACAATAAAAGCAAATTTATCCTTTAACCTTAAAAACCATTTCTCATATAAGTGGTATGATGCCAGTGCGATTACAATTGAAATCAACAACGCCAGAATTGAACCTGCTAACGCAATCGCAAAACTGGTTTTATCAAACCGGGCTTTCGTAATGGCCACATCTGCTACGAGAAATCCTAACAGATGAAGGCAATACAAGCCATAGGTATAGATACCTAATTTACTCATGATTTTGAATCTACCCATCTTGAAGAATGATCGCTTTGCATAATTCTGCTCAAGAATGATCATTCCGAAGAAAAATGCAATTACTAATCTTTCAATAGTAACTGTGAAAGCATTCTGATCAAATAAATCCGATTTGAATAACACCACTGCGATTGCTCCAATATAGATCATGGCAATCTGAAGACGGTTCAGGTTGGTAATAAAATTTCTGAATTTATTTTCTCTTGAACATAAGTAGGCGAGTAAACCGCCCAGTGCCATATCACCGATCAGTGAAAAGGTGTGAAAATACCGGAACGCGTATTCTTCATTATTAAATCCGGAGTGAATGGCACGGAACGTCAATGAAAAAACCATGATAGTGGGGAAAACAAACTTATACCACCTGAGCGGGATAATACTAAGAATGAGTGGCCACGTCAGGTAAAACTGTTCTTCCACTGCAACAGACCATAACACCGACAGCAATGTTGCATCTGGTTTTTCAGGCCATGAATGCATGAAATCAAAATTGTTCGCAAACACCATGTAATATGCCGGATGAGCGATCTCATGTGGCGTCTGTCCCGTGAATTTTTTTATAATAGGGAATACCACGAAACCTATAAACACACACAAATAAAAGAGTGGCCATATGCGAAGAATCCGTCTAACATAGAAATTGGGAACATGAATGCGGCCCGTGTATTCCCGTTCTTTGATCAGCAGGTAGGTGATCAGAAAACCGCTAAGCACAAAGAAAAAATTAACCCCAAGATTCCCATGTTGAAATAATCGCTGGATATAGTCAAAGGCATCTGGACTTGCATCTTTAATATTATTAAAGAAAGTCATGTAGGTGTGATAAAGAAACACCAGGAAGAAAGAAATAAATCTTAACCCATCGAGATTGGGAAAAAATATTTTTTCTTTTTGCACCGAAGCAAATGCAGAAGTGGGTTTAGGCTGCATCGGTGAAATCATTTATTTGGTGCCTAGGGCCTGTTCAAGTGGAATGCCGATCATTGACTCCAATACAATCTTTGACGTGTTCAAATTGCGCACTGCTGTTGTGAGCTTACTCTTTTGCTCCGAATAATTTGCCAGGTATTTATTATACTCTTCGCCATTGATCAAGCCATCCTGGTAATCTTTTTCGCGCGTCATCAAAGTTGTGTATTGGTCCTGTGTCACCCTGGCTTGTATGTCCAGAATGTCTTTATACATCAGGTAATCCTCATATGCTGTCAATACTTCTGCGCGGATCTCTCGATAGCGCTGATTTTTTTCTGCCTCGGCGATCAGCAAGTTCTCGCGCGCAATCTTCACGTCATTCTTCTTGCTCGAAAAAAGGTCGAGAGGAACTGTTACACTGAAGTTATACCTCGGATAAAAATTTGGAACGTTTGGATCCTGATTTATCGAAAATTCATTGATGTTTCCCGTTGCCATGAGGGGGCTTAACCAACTTCCTTTCGCCTTCTTCAATTCATATAAGGATTTATTCACCTGCCTATCTGCAATTTCAAAAGTGGGATTCTGCATGGCCAGTTGAACCAGCTTTTCCCGAATGTCCATCACCTTGGTGGTGTCCTTACGAGGAGTACCGCTCTGCCGCGCAGGGTTAGTACTATAATGCTGTGCTGAAGAATCGAAATTCATCAACAAGAGCATCAAACAAAACAATGAGCTGATTTGTGGTTTAAGCAACCAAAGGATCTTCGTCATTGACCGACTTCTTAGTCTGTTCATATTTAGTAAGCTTTATTAAAATAACTATCGCGGGATAGTAATAAAAAATGGTGGGATACTGGCCAATTACGATTTGCGAAAACTGTCCGACCATGAGCGTCAGCAACATGGTGATAGTAGCAATGTACCACATGCGGATTTCAGGCGCCCTGCAGCGGTAGAAATTTTTTATTCCGGTACGTAGGACAAGGTAATAAAAGATCAAGGTCATTGCAAGACCGATCCACCCTTGCTCCATTGCGATCTTCATATAGCCACTGTCGGGCGATACGCTTGCAAGAATATGACCAGGTGTATACATCTGTCCTTCGATTCCCGATGTTGATATACCACCGCCAATGGGATGTTTATATATATACGGTTGGATGCTCTTACGATTCATATCCCTGAACGCAGCAGAAGGATCTTTCGATCCCTGGAATGTTGACTTAATGCGGTAAAGCACCGGGTTTTGATATGGTATTAATAAGATGAGTGCAATAGCGGAAGCAGATCCTATGAGAAAGCGAACCGTCCTCCTGTCATATATGGTAGCGACGGAATAAAAAAGTATTCCGGCGAGGATCATCAAGTTGCCCGTTCGCGTTCCTGAATAACTGAAGCCCAGGAAACAGATGATGGCAACCACGTAAAGTGACCATTTGAATTTTTTGTTGGACGTGCGAATAGCAACAATAAGACTAAACACTACCATGGCTGAAAACAAAACTCCTGACGCCGCGGGGTCGGGTAGAATTGAAAATTTTCTTAGCAGTCCATGTTGCCAAAGCAATTCATATCGCTTCTCATCGGCCATGATCCAGTTGATTTCCCAACTGGAGAATCCCATCCATTGTTGTTTGCACGCATACAATGCCAGGATAGCGACAAACCAAACCCAGAAGCGCAGAAAAAATTGGATTCTCTCCTTCGAATTGAGTAAACAGAAACTAATAAAATAAAAGGCGAGAAAACTGATGTACTTTCTATAGTAATTGAACCATCCAACCATGCTGTGCGGGCTAGGGTTTACCGCTTCAATGGTATAAAAACCGAGGAAAAGAATGAGCATGATGGTAATTGGATGCCGCCAGAACTCTCGCGTGATCTCAGTCTTCGCATAGTTTTGCGTGAATACTCCCAATAACGTGAAATAAGTATACACTTCCACCACAATACCGAATGGAAGATATAATCCCAGTAGTCGTTCCGGTGTAAAAATGAGCGTTGATAAAACGATGCAGAAATAAAAACCGAAATATGGATAGAGCACGCAGGCAACGGCTAAAACCAATCCAACTACTGCAGCCACGGCTACAAAAGCCATCTTATAGCTGATGCTGGCCGACAAATAGGCGATACCCACTCCGATAAGAGCAAGTAGTATAAAGCCTACGGGGCTCATCAACTTTTTAGTAATGAAATGATAGTGGACCCAATGTCCAATGCCAGATCGATTACTTAATATGTTTACCGCAGATGGCATTTAGAAGAAAAGAAATTTTACGAACATCGTAATACAAAAGGCCACCACTACTATGGTGGCGATCACTTCATATTTAAAATATTTATGCCTGCCCCACTCTTGCATGGTCTACTTCTTTTTGTTCAAAGGCACTAATGATTTCACACATCTTTCCTACACTGTTTTCCCAGGTATGGGTAAGCGCAAATTCCTGTCTTTGCTGTTTAATCTTTCCGTTTCTCAATTCAGGGTTTTTCAATATTTCCCGGATATGCAGGATGTATTCTTCTTTTGACTTGCACAAAAAAACGTGGTCAGCAAACATTTCCATTGCTTCCGTTTTAGTGGCAACCATTGGCTTTCCCATGGCCAGGTATTCATCGGCCTTACGCGGATAGTTTCCAATGGTGAGTTGATTCACCTGTTGCGGATTGATACAAATGTCAAACTGGTACACGTATTTGGGAATTGCGGATGGTTCTTTCCTGCCAAGGAAAAATACATTCGGTAATTTTTTCAAGGCTTCCGCGCCAAAACCATCCATTATCGGGCCAACCATTACCAGGCTGCACTGTGGCAATTCTTTTGCGATATGTTCGATGACTTCAGCGTCCAATCGGGTGCCGCTAATAGCGCCCGCGAAGCCAATAATGGGATGCGGAATATTTTTCATGTCGTCCGGTGCGGGCAGATTGTCTTCCAGGTACGCATGCACGTCGCATCCCTGCCCAATGTCGTACGACCTGGGATTGAATTTCCTGCTATAATTAGCCAGGTATCCGGAATTCGCCACTACTAAATCTGCTACCTGCATCATTCGTTGTTCCATCCGTTCGCCATGTTTTCTGAACCATGGTTGGTAAGTGAGATAGTCGCGAACATAAAAAACATAAGTAGAGCACTCAATCAATTCCTTCAGGTGCACGCCTCTGAAGAAATCATTGTCGTTCATTAATATGATATCCTTGAAATGCAGCCTGCGAATGGCCTTATTGATCTCTTTGGCCAGCCGCCTGCTATTCAACAGGCTTAAATAATTATATGTACTCCCGGCGGGAAGCCAGTTGATTGATTCCACCACGGTCCGCGGGTTGTGGACCCAAAGATTCGGATGCACTTCGGTGAGTTCATTCTCTCCATGCCATATACTCTTCAACCTTGATTGGACCTTCTTTTCTTTTCGCTTGGTAATAGAAGTTATTCTGTCAAGAGCGCGATTCACATACAATACGCGGTTGTCTTTCGACAATTCGAGCGCCATGTCTTTAAAATTGCTCCCGATCTCTTCATCCCAGGGCTGAAGGCTGAACAAAACAAGGTCTCTGTTTTTGATGCTATGCTCCTTCATAAGGTTAATGGCGGATAAACCAGCGTTAGACAACAACTGGTTTTTCAGTTTTTGGTGTATTCAATTGCTTCAAGGTGTTTTGCTTTCCGGGTGTTTTTTCGCTCTTTTTTTTTAGTTCAAACAACCATCCGGCGCCAACCTTTTCAGCAAGGTTGTAAATGATCATTGGTATAAAAATACCAGCCAATATGCCGATAATAATAAAGAAGTAAACGTTGGTAAATCCAAGAACATTGACGTATAAAATCCTGAATGCTGCAATCACCATCAGGTGCATGATATAAATGAACAGCGAGTGAAATCCGATCACTCTCAAAAACCTGAACACGTTCAATCGTTGAAGCAAGTAAGAAAAATTAATAATGAATGCACAACCTGTTATCGCCACTATTGCAAATAGTACAGGCATGAAACGTTGTACATAATAATCATCCCCCGCTTTTAAATTGACCTTGGAAAAGAAATATTGCATCAGCAAAAAACAGGGGAGCAAAATCAGTAGCGGCCTGTATCCAAGAAGAAGCTTTCTCTTGTCTGGTTCTATAATAAGGTTCGCAATATTATCGCCAATAGCAAAAAACATGTAAAAGAAAAAGACGTCTCCAAACAAACCTGTGGGGATTTCATTGATTGTTGTGAAGTAAGAAACAAAATAAAGCAGGAGTCCAAGGCCAAATTGTTGCAGGCTCGTAAACTTCAACTTCACTTTGATCATTGCATAAAAAATCCCTACAAAGAATAGCGCGTTGAGATACCAGAACTGTTCAATTTCCCTGGGATTCCACAGCAGATTTAAATAATCGATCGGTTCACGGTTTGCGTTTACGTAATCCTTAAAGACCAATTGCATAGTGATCTGTATGCAGCCCCACACCAAAAATGGATAGAAAATAAAACGGAACCTGTCTTCAATAAAATGGTAGAGGCCTTTCTTCTTCAGGCTGGCGCCAACGAATATGCCAGATATAATAAAGAAAAGCGGCATTCGGAAACTGAAGAAAAAAACATTCAGGAATTGTAATACCGGGTGTTCGTTTGGGTGCAAAATATTAGCGTTCGCCAATCCCTCATGGGTATGCCGAAAACATACCAGGATGATACATATGCCTCGGGCATAGTCAATCCAAGGGTAGCGATCCCGGGATAAGATATACCGTGTGTTGAACAATGAGTTAGACAAGGCTTAGCGTTTAATGATCCTGTTCTGATTATAAGTCGATGTTCTCTGACTGAACTTCATTCAGTACAGCACCTACGAACTTATTCCCCGTGTGTTTCAAGAATTGAATCGATTCTTTGTCGGTTTGCCGCAGAACAGACCTGGCTGAGAAAACGGAAATAATTCCATCCACATACTTGGATAATTCCTTACTATCGGCATGCGTATTCAGGGCTGCTCCTTCAACAAATACGTAGTCATAGTGATCAGCAATTACCCTCAGATTTTCCAGAAGGTTGTTCTTCGGTAAAATCTCTGATGGAGTGTAATTTCCATAATTACAGCCAACCATTTCAACATAGGGAATGGAAGTCTCGCTTTTATATTCCTCGAATTTGTCCATCGGATTTCGCTCTCCGTTCACGCTGAACTTTTCAAGCGTTGGCTTCGCTTCAAATTTTTGCGTGAGGCTATTATTCGAGAAATTAGAATCTATTAATAAAACTTTTTTTCTGCTCAGGCTAAAGCTATTCGCCAATGCTTCCATAACCGTGGTCTTGCCTTCTCCAATTTTGTTGCTCGTAAACAGAAAAATTTTTCTTCCCGTTTGTTCAATTTCGAATCTAAGTTTCCGGGTGTTTTCTACGAACAACATTTGATCATCTTTCCGCTTGTCCGCATTAAGGTCAAATATCGAAGCTACTTCTTTCTTCTTCAAATCAACGTGATTCATCGGTGCCAGCAATTTCAGCTTTGCATTTCTATGAAATACCGACGGCGTCTTCAAAGATCCATCAATCAAATCCAATAGAATGATCAACAAAGTGGAAATCGCGAACATCGCAAATCCTGCGCCAATCACGATTAACTTCTTGTGCATATCGTCTGGAAGAACTGGTGGCTGTGCAAGCATCGTTTGCTTGAAATTAATTTCAGGTGCAATGTTTACATCCTGCGCGGATTGCTGTCCTCTCAAAAGATTTGAATATTGATCATTCAGATTTTTAATATCCTGTTCAAAAGTATTTGCAATAACGGTTTGACCTCCGCCCTGGTTAGCCATGGATGCATATTGATCCATACTTTGCTTAAACAGCTTCACATTCATTTCACTCGACCTGATCTTCGCTTGCAAATCAAATTTTTGCTTCATCAGGTCATCCCTTTGTTCCAGTTGCTTTGCACGATTGGTTGTTCCACTATTGCTTTGGGTTGCACTAAGCGATATGATCTTTCGATTGTTGGCTTCAATCTGTGCCTGAACCTGCGGATCCTTTCCGGTTGGATCTTTTGCAGACAGGTCATTATTCTGTTTTCGCAATTGGAAAATTTCTCCTTGCGAATTTGTTGGGTTCGCGGTCGAAGTACTGGCATTGAGTGCGTCCAATTGATCATTGACAGACCTCAATGTTTCTTTCAGGTCATTCGCCTTTGCGAGCTCAGAATTATAATTTGAAGTTTGTTCCTTTAAGAGATCCATTGCTGCTACACTTCTTCCGCCAATATCAGGAGCGCCTACCTGGTTCCTGAATTTCTCATAGCGACTAGTCATATCATCCAATTCCGCTTTTTTTTGCTTGGTAAGACTATCTAATTTTTCTTTTGACTCCGTAGTTCGTGTGGAATAGATCTTCGTAAAAAATTGCTGGAACTCGTCTCCAATATCATTGGCAACAAATGCTGACATATCCGGATTTTCTGACCGGAACCATATATTAAGATAGTCCGTACCAGGAACCCGCTCAATGAGGAATTTCTTCATCAATGATTGTTGGTCGTACCCATACAGGTCAATGAAGTCGCGCATTTTCTTTTCCACCGGATCATTTGTACTCAATTCGGACATCGTCGCGATCTTATTTCGCAGCGTATTGCGCAACCTGGCCTGGTCAACGGCCGTATAAGTAGACGTTTTTTTTTGTTCCGGGGTCAACACCCGGTATGGCTGATCACTTTCAAGATCATGGAGCATCAATTTATATGACACCATGCCCAGTACCACTGGCGACTTGAAAGTTTCAATCACATTCTTAAATTGGAAATCGATTTCGAAGATGTTGAATTGTTCTTCGGACTTGATTTTCACTTTCTGACCCATGGTAAAACCAGTAGAGTATTGGGCCAGAGCGGTATAAGTTTTCTTCACCGTCAGGGAGAAAGCGATCCCGGCAGCAACACCAACGAGGGTACTAAAAATGATGATCCATTTCTTTCTTAAAAGCGAATTCAATAAATACAACAGATCCATGTAAGCTAGGTTTGTAGTTTCAGGTACTTGCTTTTATGGACAGATTCCTAAGGGCGATAATGGGGCCTCCTTTTGCTTTGGCGGCCAAGGCTCCAAAGTTGATTAGAATTCGTAAGCCAGAAAAGCTAAATTAAAAACATTTCGAGTATTAAAAAATCCGGGAATTTGCGTTCCCGGATTCTCATATAAAATCCGTTCCGCGTCTATTTTCGACTTTTCACCAGTTTTGCGGTACTCAAAGTTTGACCGTTTACATTGAGTTTTACCAGATATACACCCGGAGTAAAGCCGGAATCCTGTATACCCAAACTTAGTTTATTCTGACCCACAGGTACATTTCCCGCATTTCTGCGATATACCAGGCGGCCACTCATGTCATACATATCAATCATCACCTTGTTGCCGGCGGCAGAATTATAAAATTCAATGTTTACTTGATCAAAGAATGGATTAGGATAGGCGTTTATTTTTGTTACCAGCGGCTGTTGAGCGTTTCGCGCGTCACTTAATCTATCGTTAGCCGGCTGATCATTTCCTGATACTATTCCCGTGCCAGGGGTAATGATGCGGTTTGGCACAACACCTCCAACAGGATCATCATAACAATTAATGACGAGTGCCGCGGTGAATCCATTGTCCGCAAGATTGGTGGTAGAAACATTTAGTAATACCTCTCCATTTATGTCCGGCACTACGTCGCCAATGTACACCACCTTGCTATCATTGCGATGCGAATTCAGGTAAACTGTTCTATTGCCAATAGTATATGTTGCGGTATAATTTCCGTCGAACCAGGCTGGCCCTGTACTTCCAAAGAATCCGAATCTATATCGCTTGCTTTGATTCAGTCCACTGATCGTGAATTGAGCTTGTTGGCTTCGATCCGTCCAATAGTTACTTCTCATCACATTATCAGGGAAGATACCACCGGTAGCGAAAGTCTGCATGCCCGCATCAAATTGACCATTGAATTGTTTAGAAATGGTCAGGTTAATACCCGTGCTGAGGTTTTGATCGCTGAAGAAATTCGCGAACGTTAAACCAGCATTCGGATTTGCATTCAGGTTATTCCACGGATACGGTCCGGGGTAAGTGAAGTCAAGATTAACGAACACCTGCGTCTTCGGCGTAATGGTGGAAACCATATTACTGAATTCAGAAGCGCCTGTTGTATTGAACCTTGCTCTTACCTGGTAGAAGTACTTGGTGTTCGGACTTAGTCCGGTATTGGTGAATGCGGTCACATTTGCTGCTGTTGTGGTTACTGTTGTCCACGGACCTCCTGCAGACGTTGCCCTTTGTACTTCAAACCCAGTTTCATTATATGAACGATCACTCCATGTTAGATTTACTGAACTCTTATCTCTAGGTTCAACATATAAATTGATTGGGTTTAATAGTGTTACCGTATTAAATGTATCTGTGAATTCTTCGAGGACAATTGCGTTGAGATACATGAATGTTGCGCTTCCTGCTTTAGTGGCGGTCACAATGATTGAGTCACCAACAGGTGCAAGCCTATTCAGTTGCGTTGTTCTTGTTGAATTGTAACGTGCTTCCAGTGATACTGTGCCTGCGCCGGCAGAAGTATAATTGGCGATTGCGGTTAATCCGTCGTTCGCACCGCCCATGAATACAACATTATAACGCTTCGAAGGATTCAGTCCCGTGAACTTAATCCTCTTTCCTGCATTATCTGTGGCAAAAACATAACTTCTAAGCACTGAATCCGGATATACACCAGAATTGTTTCCGGTAATAAATCCTAATGGATTTGTTCCACTCCAACTATCACGATACATGATACCAATAGTTGAAACTACCCCTGCTTCATCTTTTAAGTTAGCTTGCGACCTTCCATCAAATGGGAATCCAAGAAAATCATTCCAGGGAGAACCTCCAAATGTACTCTCTGTTCCAACCTTAATATAGAACGACCTTGTGTTGCGATCTACAACATTCAATAAGAAGTTCTTTGTGCTCATTCCTCCTTTATCATCTGCGGCATTCACTGTCACATCATACCTTCCCATGTTATCCTTTGTTGGATTGGCAACAATCCTATAGTTGCCACTTCCAAGATTTTGCAGCGTTGCAAACGATGGAAGATTTGGAGAAGTAACTGTGACTACATCACCCACATTGTCTGTTACGCTGAAATTCTCCGTTGCTGATCCGAATGTTTTCACCAAGAGGTTATCAAGATTACTGATTACCGGGCGGTTGTTTCCGATCACCACACTGATTGTGTCGCTTGATGGTGAATTGCCCACGCCATTTGCTGCCACCACGTAATAGTAGTACTGCGTCAGCGGATTCGCATTTGAATCAATATAGTCCGTAGCATTGTTATTTAATTCTCCCGGATTCAAAAGCGTGTATGGTCCGGCAAGCACGGTGCCGCGATATATCTTATAAGTTGTTTCATTGTATGCAACATCAGTCCAATGCAAATGGGTACCTGAATGCTCTACGAATTCACCCGTCAGGTTTGTTGCTTTCACCGGCGCTGTTCCGTCATCGTACAAGGTTTCGATTTCATACGCATTCAAAAATCCGCCCCTGTCAAATGCGGGATCACCGATCATTGTAACCAGGATGATACCCGAACCATCAGGACTTAACTGATTCAATCGCACTGTTTCTGAAATGTTGTTCTGCGCTTGTAATGTTCCAGTTTGCGCTCCGGAAATATAGGTAGTTGTGCTGCTTGGGAAACCTCCAAACGTACTGCTACCAAAGAAGCGTAGGTTATATTTCTTTGCAGGGTTCAAACCAGTGATACGCAGCGTAGCAGTATCAGAAAGGTTATTGCCCTGGAACAGACCCCACCAGCTAAAATCCTTCATCACTACATCCGGATACACGCCGGTATTGTTACCGGTTTGTGCTCCAAACTCGCCAAGGTTGAATTGCCAACTGTTCACTACGTTCGCTCCAATAGGCGTGGTTACTCCATTTGTGTTTTTCAAATTTGAAATGAATTGAGATCCCATATTGTTCCATGGAGCAGGAGCCGTAGTATTGTATTTCACACTCACGAGGATCTTTTCATTAGGATCCTTTTCATTCACAGTGATGGTAAATGCGCGTTGCGTCCATGCCCCAAAACCATCGTCAATCAAAACATTTACATTATAAACTCCGGAATGTGCATACCCTGGAGTAAGATGCAGCGTTCCTGTGCCCAGTCCGTTATGCGAGAATGTGGCGAATGCTGGCAATCCGGTCACTGACCAGTTGATGAATTCAGGACTTTCAACATCACCACCCAATAAATTGAATGTAGTATCGTCACCTTCATTCATGTTCACGTTGCCGATTGCTGCAAGCGTTGGCGGGAAGTTTTCATCCACTATGAGGTTGAATACCGTTGTATCCTTACCACCGTTTCCATCATTGACGTATACGGTGATTCCGTATGAACCCTGGTCATTGAATTCTGGATTGAAAATGATATTCAGGTTTCCATTGCTTACGTTTTGCAGTGTAGCAAATGGAGGCAGATTGTCCGTACTGAATGTGATGGCATCACCATCGGCATCAACAGCAGAAACCTGTAACGTGTCACGTGTATCGTAGTGCATCGTGAAACTTGGTATATCTGCCAGTACCGTTTTAGTATTTGGTGTTGTTGCGCTTGCTGAAGTACTGAAAACAGACGGGCCACCAGGACCTATTGCTCTTACCTTATAGTAATAGGTAACGTTTGCAAACAGTCCATCATCATTAAATGTTCTTGGATTTGTAGTTCCAGCCGCAGGACTGTTGAGAAGTCGATAATGCGATTGATCGCCCGCTGATCTGTAAATTTCAAACCCTGTTTCATTGGATGAATTATCAGTCCAATTTACGGTAATGGACGACACCGAATTTACGGTTGCCGTTACACCGGATGGCGCGTTGGGCACCGATGGCAAACCAAGCGTGGTTGCAGTTGAGTTTCCAGCAAGATTATTCGTGTTCATTAGCGTTACTATCTCCGCAGCAGACAATGCTCCATTGATCACGAAAATATTATCCATCAAACCTGAATAATTCGTGAAGGTGCTTTGTGTTTCCGCAAATACGTTATCCGAAGCAGCTGTTCCGCTGGGGTATCCGAATCTTGAACTACTTGAGGAAGACGCTGCAATTGAAGTAAAGCCGAGTGAAGTATTAGAAGCAGCTTGAACCCCGTTAATGTATAACCGAAGTGTATTACCGTTATATACAACAGCCACGTGCGTCCAGGATGAAGTGGTTGTGAAACTTCCGCTGGAAATATTTACACGTGTGTTGTTGTTGGCAACACCTGCCTGCAATGTACTTGCGTTAAGGCGCAATCCCAATCCATTGTCAGCACCACCAAAGTCAAACAACAAACGTTTGAGCGTGGTGATCGTGGGCTTGATCCACATGGCAACAGTCCTCTGCGTGATTGCTCCATTGCTCGGGAATCCGCCACCAGTACTGTTGTTCACCGTAGCGAACCCGTTTCCGGATGGTGCCGTATTCGGGAACGATAGTGAATGCGTTCCTTCCTGTTTGTCTCCGGAATTAAATGAAGTATTGGTTTGCGTAAGCGCGCGGTTTGAATTTCCAAGCGCGTCATCTGAATTATTATTAAGTCTCCAGTTTGCTTCGTTATACGCAAACGTATACACAGATTCTCCCGCGGTTCCAATTGCCCTAATCTTATAAAAATAGGCTGTTGACGCGGTCAATCCCGAATCAATATAAGAAGTTACTCCCGCGCCGGTAGTAAACACCGTAGTAAATGTTCCTGATGCCGAACTTGACCTTGCGATCTCAAATCCGGTTTCATTATTACTGTTATCAGTCCAGGTGAGATTGATTCGGTCAAACGCAGTTGCTACCGCGTTCAAATTTGTTGGGGCAGCAGGTGCTGTACCAGATGGAGTTTGTGTGTCAGAAAATGCGCTGCTTGGAATAGCAACCATTCCTGAACCCGGGGGATCCCAATTCAGCGTCATTGACTGATCACCACCCTGTTCAAAGAAAGTGACGGCGATTGGATAGATTCCTGGAGAAAGTGTCATTGAGCTGGATGAAACGCAGGTATTACCATGAAGCCCATCATTACTTACTGTTGCCGTTGAGTTGACATCGGAAACGTAATACTGGTTAAAGAATAGCTCACTTCCATCGTCCGAGCACGTTTGGAACGTATACGTACCTCCTGTAGTAATCTTAATATAACCTTGCCACAAAAATCCAAACTGATCACTGCGATTTCTTACACTGATGTCAGCTGTTGAACTCATGCCCGCTTTGATGATTGGTAGGGAATTAAAATCTGGAAGACTTTCCCAATCACCTTCATAATATTGATAGATGAGTCCCTGCAATTTTGTAAACGCGGTTACCTGGTTGCTGAATGGTGAAAGATTTCCTACACCATCTCTTGCACGAACAGTAAAATTGTAGTTCTGGAAGCTATCGAGACCTGTTGCCAGGAAACGCGTGTTGTCCGTAGAGAATGTCTTCGCTCCGTTAATATAAACATCATATGATTCCAGTCCCACATTATCAACGGCTGGGTCCCACTGCAAGTACACAGAAAATCGCGTTACGCCTATCACTCTCAAATTACCTGGCGCAGTTGGCGCTTGTTTATCGATACTTGTTTTACCCAGCGCAATATTGCTGTTCGCCGCGGCACTAAAATTATTCACGGCTCTTACGAGATAATAATAATTTTTGTTAGGCGTCAAACCAACATCAACAAACGAAGTGATGTCGGCAGCCGTGATCTTTATTAAACTAAAGGGTCCCGCAATAGAATCGCTACGATAAATTTCAAAATTAGTTTCATTAAATGCAGGCGTTGGATTATCGGTCCAATCCAATTGCATAGTTGCGGGAGACAAAGGAAACGCAGTCAGATTTTTTGCTGGCGAAGGTTTGTTTGGTCCGTTCGCATTTACTACTGTGAACACAGGTGACATGAATGCATTGCAACCGAATTGTTCTTTAATTCTCGCTTTGTATTGACCAATAGGTGCATTGTAAAGGCTATCGTTGTCCACTAATGTGCTATCAGTGCCATTCATACGCCACCATTCGTATAACACATATCCGGTTGGCAACTTCAATGGGGCGAGTGTACTCCCGTCAGGCGCAGGAAGCACTATACTCTTTAATCCTGAAACCTGGATGGGAGGCGTGGTGCTTGTTGCTTTTTGGGATATTACCGCTGGTTTAGGCGACCAGTCCGACCAATTACCTGCCGCCGTTCGTTTGAATCGAACCCTGTACGTACCAAAAGTGGTAGCTACATATTCATTAGACGTAGCTCCGCCAATGGTTAAGCCATCCTTACTCCATTCATATGCTGCAAAACCGGCGGTAATTCCTAATCGCGCGTTCACGGCAGAATCGGGGCAGAATTGATTATGCTGAAAATAAACCAGGGGGTTTGCCTTGTGCAAATCATTCATGAACTGTATAAAACCGGGCTCCTGCCAATGGTTGTTCCATACAAAATGGCCCAGGTCCGGGTATAAGGTCCATTTGATATCACCTCCAGCGTCTCTAATGGTTTCATATACTTGTTGAGCAACTAAAGGATGCGGATTTATGTCCTGTCCGCCGGTAGCCATCCATATAGGAATGTGAATGAAATTATTCAAACCACCCAGGGCACCTGTTGATGCCGCGGAACTTGGGGCAGCTTTCGCTACTCTGCCGGGATACAATAAAAGAACCTCGAAACAAGCCTGACCTCCGGCGGAGAGTCCGTCAATAAAAACGCGATCAATATCTACTTTACAATATTTTGCGAGCGAGTCAATTACCTGAAACGTGGGCGCATAATAGCTGTCGCCAAATGATCCGCCGGTATTTTGAGGATAAATGAGAAATCCGTCAAATTCCCCCGAGTTTACTTTATTCTTAAAGAATTCTCCGCCGTGAAGTAATTGTAATTCGTTATCGTAAATCCACCCTTTTTCGCCGGCTCCGTGAAAGAAGAGCATCACGGGATATTTCTTTCCGTCATTTACGTTGTGCTGGTACGAACGTGGAAACATGATACGATATGATACCCCATTGAAGTGATAGGCCTTAAACCTGGCAGAGTCCCAGGTGAATCTTTGCGTACATACCCATTTCTGAATGTTACCCCAGTTGGTGACGGGGTTTTGCGCACTTCCCGACGGCGCGCCGGAATTAAAGATTACAACGGGATCTGCAGGATCAAATACATTCGGTTGTGCAAAGAGGTTCGCATAGGATAGTAATCCTATCGAGGTAAGAAATAATAATTTCTTCATAAGAAGACGAGTTAAAGAGGTTTCGTTCGTTAATTCCCGCAAAGCCGTTCCTGGAGGATATAATATCCACCACTACTCAAGTGAGGTATATTGGAGGTGTACTAAATGGTTAATCGGCTTCTCGAGGAATAAGGAGGTAATCACGAAGGTTTTCTGTGGATTGAAGGATAGAAATAATTAGGGGGAGAGCCTATTAAGGCGTCAAAAATAATAATAAAATCCAGAAAAGGAAATAATTTGAAAACAATCTAACGGCATAACAAATTTGGTTTGTTTCCGTTTTTGCTCGCATTTTCGCATCAACGAAATTTCATAGTACCATCAATGATTGCGTTCAAAATTATCTTCTGGGTAAGTCTCTTCGTGATTTTCTACAGTTATGTTGGATATGGAATTTTTGTTGCTTTTTTAGTACTCCTTAAAAAAATATTCTCACCCAAAAAATTAAAGGCATCCACTACATACGAGCCATCTGTGTCATTGGTTGTTGCTGCCTGGAACGAGGAAGATTTTATTCAAGCAAAGATTGACAACACACTAGAATTGGATTATCCTCCTGAAAAATTGCAGGTAATATTTATAACCGATGGATCCACAGATCGAACACCTGAAATAATTAGCAAAAACGACAGGTTTTTACTGTTGCACCAACCCGGCAGGAGAGGAAAAGTTGCGGCCATGAACCGTGCTATTGAATATGTTACAGCACCCATCGTCGTTTTTTGCGATGCCAACACATTATTAAATCGTGAATGCATCAGGCATCTCGTTGTTCATTATGCGAACGATAGGGTAGGAGCAGTGGCCGGTGAGAAAAAAATTGCGGTCACCCGTGATGGTAAGGCGGCTGCGATGGGTGAAGGTTTGTATTGGAAATATGAATCGTTTTTAAAGAAGATGGATGCGCGTTTGTATTCTGTGGTGGGAGCCGCGGGAGAGCTTTTTTCTGTAAGAACGGAATTATTTGAAAAAACTGGTGAGGACGTAATTATTGAGGATTTCGTCCAATCTTTAAAGGTGTGTATGAAAGGGTATGTTGTACATTATGAACCCGAGGCATATGCGGTAGAATCGGCATCACTCTCTATGAGAGATGAGCAAAAAAGAAAAGTACGCATATGCGCGGGGGCATTCCAGGCAATGGGAATATTAAGGGATTTGTTCAATATATTTAAATACCCGGTCCTCTCATTTCAATTTATTTCTCACCGGATCCTGCGTTGGACCTTATGCCCGATTTGCTTAGTCACTCTCTTCATATCCAATAGTATAATTACCATTCTAGGCGGCGGGGTGTTCTATTCTGTGTTTTTATTTCTACAATTGTTATTCTACAGTTTGGCGTTTATAGGGTGGGTATATGCAAGTCGGAACATTAAAATAAAATTTGTCTACATCCCTTATTATTTTCTTTTTATGAACATTTCCGTGTTTATCGGCTTTGCCCGCTTCGTTCAAAAGCGACAATCGGTACTTTGGGATAAGGCAGCTCGACAAAAAGCGGCATGATTTTTAAAATACCACTATGCGGGTATCGTTATGTAAATTTTTTTAGTGAGATTTGGGTTGTGGGATTTGAAAAACTGAATCACTTTGTTGGGAGATTGCGAGGAGAAGTAATTTGGTTTATTGAAATAGTTTACTATTTTTACCCGGCATTCCCAAAGCCTCTGAAAACTCCTCTGGCAAGTCTCGTAAGTACCACAAATCCCTTGAAATTCCTTCGTTAACCTGGATAACATCGTTGATCCACTTGTCAATCCTGAAAGCCATTATTATTTGTTTCCAAATAAAAGGGAAATGCCAATACCTCTGCGAGCCTATTGTTCCAATTGCAAGCCTACTGAAAGATTGAGTTTTTTCAAACTTAATTTCATCTGTACATGAAAAGGAGAATTTTAGCAATTGACGACAGTAAGGCAATTCGTTTTTTATTACACACCTTACTTAGCAAAAACTATCAGGTAATCACAGCAGCTGACGGCTGCTCTGCTATTAATTGGCTTTCACAAAATGAACTTCCGGACCTCATCATTGCTGATCCGCAATTACCCGATATGCAGAACTGGGAGCTCATTGAACAATTAGCCAGTAGCGGGCTTTATGGTTCAATCCCCGTTATCGTTTTATCTGCACTCGATCAAACCGAAACTGAACAAAAATGTGAAGAGCTTGCCTTGGCACGATTCTTTACCAAACCATTTAATCCGATTGACCTAATTGAATCGGTTCACGGAACCATCAGACAGATTGATGCCGTAGTTGAATTATCAAATTGATCCATCCCTTAGTAAAACGTATTTAACCGTTAACACCTACTTTATGGAAGTACTAACTTTACCTTTTTCAGCCAATAAGGCTAAAACATACAAACATTTTTCGCTCAACTCCACTCCCGTCGCGAATGAATTGAGTGTTGCCAAGACAGAGTTCTACTATATTGGTAACAATCCTGCGCGCATAGATAAGCTCATACGCATTTTTGAAAGTGGATATGCAACGGAATCGTGTGCAAATGCAAAAGCAATGTTGATTCGTTTGCAAAACCACGCGCACGGTCTTCCTTATATTATTATTTGTGACAGCCAACTTGGATATGATGCTATTCGCGAGTTTCGCACTTTTTTAAATTCACAAAAAGACCTGGAAACTGTTCCATTTATTTTGGACGATCAGGGAATGAATAAAGAAATGCGTCTTCGCTTTAGAAAAGAAAAAATTGTAGACGAAATTGTTTCCCTCGATGATTTTAGCAAAGAAAGACTTCTTGCGAAAGCAAAGTTTCTCAATAAAACGAAATCAAATTCAACAAACGGCTGGCAACAAAACATAGATACATCCAGCGCCTCAGTTTTCAACGAGCGCAGTTTCAGCAAGAGATTATTTGATGTGTTGATTTCATCCGTTTTGTTGGTTGTATTAAGTCCGATCTTTTTATTAGTTGCCCTGCTGATAAAATTGGAATCAAAAGGCCCGGTGTTCTATGTGGCCAAGCGCGCGGGTCGGGGATATAAGATTTTCAACTTCTATAAGTTCAGAACAATGATTGTGGGTGCGGATTCTAAGATCAGCGATTACTCACACCTGAATCAATATAATTCTACTTCAACGCTCGGACCTAAATTCTACAAAATTGATAACGATCCACGCATTACCAAAGTGGGCAGTTTTCTTCGTAAGAGTAGTTTGGACGAATTGCCCCAATTGATAAACGTATTGTTGGGCGATATGTCGTTAGTAGGAAACAGGCCGCTGCCATTATATGAGGCTGCTACCTTAACTACTGACGAATGGGCTAAGCGTTTCCTGGCACCTGCCGGTATCACCGGATTGTGGCAGATTAAGAAGAGAGGCAATAAGGACATGTCAGTTGAAGAAAGAATCAACCTGGACATCTACTACGCTAATAAATACAATTTTGCTTACGATTTGTGGATAATGGCCAATACACCCACAGCGCTCATCCAAAAAACCAACGCTTAAAACTGGTAAATTCGCAATCAGTATAAGCAAGTATGGATTTCCAAAGCGCACCCCTGGTTTCAGTGATTACACTCAACTATAACCAGGCGCAGATTACCAAGGAATTTCTGGATTCATTCAGGGCTGTCTCATATCCAAATTATGAGATCCTTGTCTGTGATATGGCTTCAAAGGAGGACATCAATTCCGTAATCAACGTGGCTGAGTATCCACGCACGCGACTACTGAAGAATGAAGAAAATTTGGGATTTGCAGGAGGAAATAATTGGGGTATCGCGCATGCGAAAGGAGATTATATTTTTATTGTCAATAACGATACAGAAGTAACACCAGACCTTCTCAACAAATTACTTCAGCCTTTTGAAGAGCACGAGGAAGTTGGAGTAACCTGTCCCAAGATTCGCTATTGGGATCAGCCCACCATGATTCAATATGCGGGTTTCAATCCAATGAACCACTTCACGGGACGAACTTCAACTGTTGGTGAGCGGCAATTGGATCAAGGCCAATATGATACTCCTGGCCCCACCCACGGTGCACATGGCTGTGCAATGATGGTGAAGAGAGAGGTAATTGAAAAGGTGGGAATGTTTCCTCGAAAATTCTTTTTGTATTACGAAGAATGGGATTGGTCCACAAGAATTCTGAAAGCGGGTTATAAAATCTGGTATACGCCAGACGCGCTCATTTATCATAAAGAATCCATGAGCGTGGGAAAAAGCAATCCAATGAAGATTTATTATCACACGCGAAACAGGATATTGTATATGAGAAGAAATACCAACTATTTTCAGTTGGCCGCATTTTCAATTTTCTTTATTTTCTTTACCGTTCCGAAATCAATATTGCAGTTTATCTTCAAAAAACAATTTCTCCAGTTGAGATACTTTATTAAAGGAGCGGTGTGGAATCTTTATTCGTCCAGTTATTCGCCGGTACGCTGACTTCAAATAAACCCCGATGCACGTTATCACAAATATTTTCTTTTTAATCCTATTTATATATCTGGCATTCGGAGTGGTTTACCTTTTTGTTTTTTCGTTTGCGGGTCTTTTCAGAAAACGACTTCGCTTTCAATCTGCGCCGGAAAAAAAATCGATAGCAGTCATCATTCCTTCTTACAAAGAAGACAATGTTATTCTTGACACCGCCCGGCGCGCAGCGCAACATAACTATCCTGACAACAAATTCCAGGTATATGTAGTGGCCGATAACCTGAAGGTTGAAACTATTATTCGCCTTAGAGCGATTCCGGTTAATGTAGTTGCGGTGAAATTTGATAAGAGCACAAAAGCAAAATCACTTAATGCTGCATTGAACCGCATTCCCAAAGATCAATTTGAAATCGCAATGATCCTGGATGCGGATAATGTAATGAAGCCGGATTGCCTGGAGTGGGTCAATTGGTGGTTTCAATCTGGAGCAAGGGCAGTACAATGCCATCGCACCGCAAAAAATCAACAGACGCCAGTTGCCGTATTGGACGCCATCAGCGAAGAAATCAATAACCACTTATTCAGAAAGGGACCGGCTGCATTAGGACTATCCGCTACACTCATAGGTTCCGGTATGGCTTTTCGCTTCCAGGCGCTTAAAGAGATTTTCGACATTCCTCATATCCTCACCAATCCTGGCGAAGACAGGGAGGTGGACATTCAATTGATGCGCAATCAAACTAAGGTGGAATACGCGCATGAGGCAATTGTTTACGATGAGAAGGTGAGTAGTGCCGCTGTATTTGAAAGACAGCGGGTGCGTTGGTTGGAAGCACAGGTAACCCACTTCCGGAGATTCAGGCAGGCAGACGTAAAATCATCCAAAAAAACTGCTGACTACTGGAGTAAATTTATTCAAACCATCCTCTTACCCCGTAGTTTATATATTTTGACTTTTTCACTTTTCTTCTTTTTAATAATTGTCGAATTGACATTTAAAATCACATTTCTTTATCCGTTTGCTGGTTGGTGGTGGTTATTGATGAGCTTGTTTGTTGTATCACTTTTAATGGCTGTTCCTGCCTCATTTTATAACAGAAAAACACTGAATGCAATTCTCCATTTACCTGTTCTCATATATAAAATGGTAAGAGCATTACTTAGAATAAAATCGAATAGAACAGAATTCTTACATACCCCTAAAACCTACACCTCGTAAAGGTTTCCTCGTAATTCTACTTAGTAATTGCTGAAGTTTTCCACATTTTCGCCACTTCAATCCGATTCTGATTTGCTGGTCTTTAATTTGCTGTAGGCAAGCCACTTGCAATCCCTACTCTGCTGAAGCAAAATTTCCTCCCTTTTTCATTCAAGTACATCGAAAGAAAGTAAGTTGGGTAAGTACTTTACACAGACGGTTAAGCGTTATGGTTATATAGCATTGCAGCTATACGTTTTTGTTTTTAAGTCCGATATCCTAATCCTAACTATTGAAAAACCGAGCTTATGAAAACTAAGCTGTACACCTATGGAAGGTTGTGGATGTGTTGTTTTATTTTGCTGATCGCAAGTTCTACCAAAGCGCAACAGGTTGCGCGAGGCCTCACCGCATCGAACGGCGTTTACATTGGATTTCTTGAATACAAGCCGGTCGATTACGATTTAAATCCCACTACAAAATATCCGCTCATAATTTTTCTTCACGGCATCGGTGAAAGAGGCGATGGTTTGGGTCAACTCGGAATGGTTGCCGCCAATGCAATTCCAAAATATTGCTCACAAGGTTATCCAATGAAATTTTTTGTGAATGGCAAATGGGAAACATTCCTTGTGCTTAGTCCGCAATTGAGTCAGAATTACGGCATGTGGGAAAATTTCTATGTTGATGAAATGTTGAAGTATGCGAAGGCAAATTTGCGTGTCGATACGGACAGGATGTATCTCACTGGATTGAGCTTAGGTGGCGGAGGCGTATGGAAATATGCTACTGCATCGGTACAGAACGCGAGTCAATTTGCAGCTATCGCAACTATATGCGGAACCTGTGATTGGGGGAATCTCTGTAACATAGCGCAAGCGAATACGCCGGTGTGGTCATTTCACGCACAGGATGATGGTATAGTTGGATATGGTTGTACTACCAGCGCGATCAGCATGCTGAACTCATGCAATCCTTCCACTGCTCCATTGATGACCATATACCCACAAGGAAACCACTGGATCTGGGATATGGCTTATGATACTACACACAACTGGCAGAGCCCACTAAATATTTATGAATGGTTCCTCACTAAATCGAGATCGGGCGTAGGGCTTCCGCCAAATGTGAATCCAGTGGCCAATGCAGGACCAGATCAATCCATAACTATTCCAACCAACGCCGTTCAACTTAATGGAGGTGCCTCATATGATCCGGATGGATCTATTATCGCATACACCTGGGCTAAGATCACTGGCCCCACTCAATACTCCATCAGCAATTTTGATAAAGCTGGTACATGGATCAGTAACATGGTGGCAGGCACATATTCTTTTCAATTAACAGTGAGTGATAATCGCGGTGCAACTGCTCGAGATACCGTAGTTGTTGTTGTGAATCCGCCGCCGCCAGGAACAAATCTTCCGCCGATTGCAACAGCTGGCGCCGATGCTACTATTAATGTAAATGCTTATACGCTCAATTCATGGGGATCATATGATCCTGACGGATCGATTGCATCCTATCAGTGGACTAAGATTGCAGGACCTGCTCAAATCACCATCGGTTCGGCCATCTATGCAACCGCCAGCATTTCAAACCTCGTAAATGGTACTTATAGTTTCGAACTTAAGGTGACCGATAATCTCGGTCTTACTGCGAAGGACACCATTAATATTACTGTTGCGTTAGCCAATGCGCCACCAGTATCCAATGCTGGCCCCGACCAAAGCATTACGTTACCGGCAAATACAGTTACATTAAACGGAACCGCTTCGTCTGATGCAGATGGAACAATTGCGTCATATGCCTGGTCAAAGATCAGCGGTCCTACATCTTATGCTTTTGTAAATGCAGCCTCTGCTACTACTGCGGTCAATAACCTAACGCAAGGAATATACTTATTCAGGTTGGTTGTTACTGACAATATGGGAGGCACAGATGATGATACCGTTTCTATCATGGTAAACGGAACAACGCCGCCTCCAAATATGTCGCCTGTTGCAAATGCAGGAGCCGATCAGAATATTACACTTCCCACTAACACCGCTACGCTAAATGGAACAGCGTCGTCTGATCCGGATGGTGCGATTGCAAGCTATGCATGGACTAAACTTACGGGTCCTGCTTCCTATACCATTGGAAATACTGCTGGATCCACAACGGCAGTAAATGGGCTTGTGCAAGGATCATATTCTTTCAGGCTTGTTGTTACGGATTATTATGGAGCAACTGACGATGATACTGTGATGGTGACAGTGAATGGTGCAGCTCCTCCGCCAAATCTTTCACCACTTGCCAATGCAGGCGCAGATCAAAACATCACGCTTCCTGCAAATTCAATTACACTGAATGGCAGCGGCTCATCAGACCCCGACGGATCCATCTCAACATACGCATGGTCAAAGATTAGCGGACCTGCAGCGTATACCATTGTAAATTCATCATCTGCTTCAACAGCAGTTAATGGTTTGACCCAGGGAACTTATTCATTCCGACTTGTGATCACGGATAATTATGGAGCAACTGATGATGATACTGTGCTGGTAACAGTGAATGCAGCAGCACCTCCTCCAAATTTACCACCTGTAGCATATGCAGGTGTTGACCAAAGCATCACACTTCCAACAAATTCATTGACGATAAATGGATCGGGTTCATATGACACTGATGGAAGTATTAGTTCGTATGCATGGTCGATGATAAATGGTCCTGCATCGTACACCATCGTAAACCAAAATAGCACATCAACGGTAGTGAATGGATTGGTGCAGGGAACTTATAAATTCAGATTGCTAGTCACTGATAATAATGGAGCGACTGATGATGATACCATGACGGTGACTGTTTATCCGGTGCCGCCTCCTGCCAACGTTCCGCCTAACGCTAATGCTGGCCCTGATCAAACAATTACACTGCCTACAAATACAGTGACGTTGAATGGAACAGCATCGTCGGATCCTGATGGAACCATTGCTTCATACGCATGGATAAAACTTAGTGGTCCTTCGTACAACATTGCAAATGCAAACGCTGCAACAACATCTGTATCGGCGTTGGCGCAAGGCACATATTTATTCCAGCTTACCGTTACCGATAACAATGGTGCTTCAGATATGGATACGGTGTCCATCACGGTAAATGCGGCGCCACCACCGCCGAATGTTCCACCAATTGCGAATGCGGGTGCAGACCTAAGCATTACGCTGCCAACCGATTTTGTAGCAGTGAGCGGAGCCGCTTCATCTGATGCAGATGGAACAATTGCATCATATGCGTGGACAAAGATCAGTGGTCCTTCGTCATACACTATTTCAGCCGCAAATTCAGTAGTTACATCCATCACCGGTCTTGCGCAAGGAATATATTCATTCAGACTTTTGGTGACAGATAATAGTGGAGGAACTGATGACGACACAATAACAGTGATTGTAAATGCAGCACCTCCTCCGGCTAATGTTGGCCCAATTGCAAATGCTGGAGCTGATCAGTCTATTACATTACCAACAAATAATGGAACGCTCGATGGATCGGCCTCCCTTGATGTTGATGGAACAATCACATCATATGCCTGGTCACAAATTAGCGGTCCTGCTAGTTATACAATATCAAATGCAAACGCGTCTACTACAGCTGTGAACAATATGGTTCAAGGAACATATTTATTCAGGTTAGTAGTAACGGATAATAATGGCGCCACCGCTGATGATACCGTTTCTATAATTGTCAATGGAGCGCCGCCTCCGCCAAACATTCTGCCCGTTGCAAATGCGGGAGCTGATTTGTCCATCACATTGCCGGTGAATTCTGCTACATTGAATGGAACAGCTTCTTCTGATGCGGACGGTACCATCACTAGTTACACGTGGACGAAATTGAGTGGTCCCGCATTATTCAGTATTCTGAATCCTACGGCGTCAACCACCACCGCAACAAACCTTATGCAGGGTGTGTACATGTTCCGCTTAACCGTCACGGATGATAGAGGTGGAACAGATGCTGACACTGTTGTAGTAACGGTGAATCCGGCCCCTCTTCCGCCGAATATTTCTCCGATTGCAAACGCGGGCAATGATGTTACTATCACCCTGCCGTTAAATTCAGTGCAGTTAGATGGAAGCGCTTCCAGCGATCCGGATGGAGGAATTGTATCGTATTCATGGAACAGAGTTTCTGGCCCATCAGGAATGAGTATTGTGAATGCAACTTCGGTTTCATCAAACATTGTTGGTTTGGCGGCCGGTGACTACGTGATCCGTTTGACGGTAACAGACAATAACGGAGCCACAGGAACCGATGATGTTACGATTCATGTATTGTCGGCGCAAAATCTTCCGCCATACGCATTTGCGGGAAGAGATACAACTATTGCAGTTCCTAACACAACGGCATATCTGAATGGAAATGCTTCGTACGATCCTGATGGAACTATTATTCGCTATCAGTGGCGACAAGTGAGCGGAGCCCTCGGTGCAATCATTACCAGCAATGGATTACCGGCTACTTCAGTATTGAACTTACTACCTGGCGACTATAAATTTGAATTGACCGTTACTGATGATGATGGAGCTATCGCAAAGGATACGATTAATGTTGCTTTGGTAGACAACTTCAGACACGAAGAAGAGCTCACCATCTATCCAAATCCTGTTCAGAGTAGCGCACATGTTCGTTGTGTTACTGATAGCACAGGCAATATGCTGATTCGCATTCTGGATATGAATGGAGTAGTAGTGCAGGTGGTTGAAGCATTGAAAGCTCAGTATTATTTTGAGAAGGATATTCAGGTGCAGACATTGAAAGCAGGTACCTATTATCTGGAGGCAATCATTAGTGATAAAAAACGAATGATTCGAAAGTTCATTAAACAATAAGATACCAGATACAGGATTCAGGATCCAGGATACAAGATGGGGAATGATAATATGCAAGAATCCAAATACATAAGCCCGCTGCAAGCGGGCTTATGTATTACACGCAACACTGAAACTAGCTTTGCGATTCATGTATTAGCTTCCTAAATTCGCGTCTTTGAAATTTCATTTGTTTAATATGAAAACGAGGCGCGGATCAATAGTTCTTATTTGTTTTACCATCGGACTTTTCAGCGCATCAGTAAAATGCGATGCACAGCCTTCAAAAATCAACGCTGGAAATTTTCAATCGATTTATTTACCTACCAACCAGGCTCGTCTAGAAGGAGCTGCTAATGGTGTAAAAAATATTTCGAAATTTCAATGGAAAAAAATTTCCGGACCCTCCGAGGTGAAATTTGGTTCGGCAGGGAATATTTCAACAACCGTAACTAATTTACGCGCGGGAGAATATCATTTCGAGTTATCCGCAACATTGTCCAATAAATCGATACTGAGGGATACCTCTTTGCTCATTGTTTACAACACAGCAGATGTAAAAGTTCCTTCGGCAAGCAATTATCCCAATTTGCTTGGATCTAACCCGGGTTATTATGGAACTGGTTGGAATGATCGGCAGGTTTATACTATGATGGCGAAGGCAGGATGTGGAAGTACGCGCTCTACTATCCCGATGTTTTTTTTCAAATACTACGGCGACTCGATTCGATATCCCGAGTTCAAATATTTTTATGACACACTCGGTTTTCGGGAGAATGTTTATTTTCTATATAACCTCGCAGGAACAGATTATCCTGATCAATCCGAGGAAACATTTAATGGAGAAAGAGCCGTTGTGCCAAAAGGAATGTATTTGCCTATCTGGAATAACGATGGATCAGTAAACATCAACAATACATTCGCTTATTATTGTTTTAAATCTGCAACAGTATATGGAAAATTCTTCAGGTATTTTGAGGTTTGGAACGAACCTGACTTCACCGGTAACTGGGCTGCAGCAGGTGCTTTGCCCGGAACCCCGGGTAATTGGTGGGAGAGTGATCCAAAATCCACTGACCTTTATAATCTGAAAGCGCCAGCACAATATTATGTGCGAATGCTTCGGATTGCTTACGAAGTGATTAAGCGATATCAACCAGATGCGATCATAACGCTTGGCGGAGTTGGCTTTCCATCTTTTCTTCATTTTATATTAAGAAGCACCGATAATCCGGTTGCGGACAAAAGCGGAAAGCGAGGTGGCAAAACTTCTGAATATCCGTTTACAGGAGGAGCTTACTTCGACGGATTAAGTTTTCATAGCTATCCGCAATTCTATCTAAAGTTTTGGGACTTCACTACAAGCAGCATGGGGTATAAGCGGAATTCTGATGAGGCTATTGACCAAACGATCCGTGATAAACAGAAATTTGAAAAATTGTTGTGGCAATTCGGATATGATGGCAAACGCTTGCCTGCAAAGCCTTTCATCTGTACCGAAATAAATATTCCGCGAAAGCAAATCCAACAGGATATTGGTGGCATTGAAGTGCAAAGGAATTTTGCTTGGAAAACAATTGCGCAGTTCGCAAAAAATGGGATCAGCCAGGTGTATTGGTTTGTGACTGCTGAAACGGCTGATTACGAAAGTTCAAATGACGGATATAAATTAATGGGTCTTATCAAAAACGTACTTCGCACCCGACCTGGTAGAGAAGAGTTAACTGAAGAAGGTGTTGCCAACAAATCCGCACAATTGCTGCTGGACAATTTCTTTTATGACGAAACCCTTACGCGTCAGTTGAATCTTCCTCCAAACATCGAGGGCGGTGCCTGGAAGAATCCAAAAACTGCGGAAGTCAGATTTATGCTCTGGGCAAAAACAGGACAGGATCTGGATGAAAATAGTGTGGGATATTATTCGATGCCTGAAAAATTCCAGGATAAAAAACTTGAAGTATACAAACCGGATTATGCGGTTTCAAAAAAGGCCGCGTCGGTTATTGAACCCGTGGGAATGAAACTGAATGGCGAACCGGTAATCCTGATAATGTCAAAACAAAATGCTGAAAGAAGAAATGCTTTGTCAACCGCTATGAATCGCAAACCTTTTGTGTCCGCGGGTCGTGATACCATTATTCATCAGCAATTCTTAACGGTTCGAGGGAGTGTGGGAACCAATTTGGAATCGAATGCGGCTACAAATTTTTACTGGGACCTGGTGAAGGTTCCAGCAACGCAAGGCGATTATCCCGCTTTAAAAAATAGATTCACGTTGATCCCGGTAGTCATGGGGCTTCAAAAAGGTGTATACGCACTCCGACTAACCGCTTCTAATAACTTCGGACTATTTTCTTCTGATACTGTATGGATTGCGGTAGATACATTAGTTTCTTTTCCCGTTATCCATGCGCAATCCAAACCTTTTCAGGGAAAGTCACTTTCCACCACTCATGATATTTTTGAAAACGAGGCCATCGTTCTTAATAATCTGATGGTTAGAAACAGAAAATCAAAATTTTGGAACATTTCAAAAGGCGAACCCAGCCGCTAAATTCATCCGCTTTACATTTCATTAACTGGAAGGAATTGCCCGCAGTGTGGATTCTGGGTCGATTGGCATGGTACTTGTAAAAATCGCATGCCGTTTAAAAGTATCCCTTGAAAACTGGCAGTGATGACTGTCTCTTTAGCATAAGTTCCCATTAAACTTTTATCTGGATTTTGGTCCCGATAGCCAAGGAGTAAGCTCTGTTGCTTTTTAAGATAGCAACAAAGCCGAACTCAATGGATGGGAATTGCTTGGAATGTAGTAATGCCTATTGTTTACTGATTAAATGAAAGAAGTACTTATGAAGAAGCTCATTTTAGGTCTCTGTTTGGTGGTGCCCTTTTTTGTATCCGCACAACAGGTAGCCCGTTCACTCACAGCAGCGAATGGCCAATTCGTCGGCTTTTATGAATTCAAGCCGGCTGATTACAATAATAATCCAACAGCGAAATACCCGTTGATTATTTTCCTGCACGGAATTGGAGAAAGAGGCGATGGAATGGCAGGTCTTCCCAACATGGTGAATGTTGCAATCCCTGGTTACATTAATAGGGGAGCAACCATGACGTTTACTGTGAATGGGCAAACCTCATCATTCCTTGTACTGTCACCACAATTGAATATTGGTTACGGTTCATGGCAAAATTTTTACGTGGACGAGATGCTCAATTATGCAAAGAATAATTTGCGTGTTGATCCAAGTAGAATTTATCTCACAGGTTTAAGTCTTGGCGGAGGCGGTGTATGGAAATATGCTTCAGCCTCGGTAGCAAACGCTTCTCAATTTGCGGCGATTGCTCCGATTTGCGGAACCTGCGACTATTCTAATCTCTGTAATATTTCTCAAGCCAGCACTCCAGTTTGGGCGTTTCACGCGCTTGATGATGGTGTTGTAGGAGTTGGTTGTACTCAAGGTGCGATCAGCATGCTTACATCATGCGGCGGTGCTGTTCCTCCAAAAGTAACTTATTACCCAAGTGGTAATCACTATATCTGGGATCAGGCGTACGACATGACGCATAATGTTCAGAGTCCTTTGAATTTATTCGAATGGTTCCTGACCAAAACACGCGGTGGTTCATCAACGCCTCCTC
>JADMIO010796561.1_pt1 | contig 31906 bp, 27 predicted proteins | sample 8958161 | NCBI WGS metagenome assembly JADMIO01 (sample SAMN16585339, study PRJNA669376) | soil metagenome | isolation source: Crop rotation soil | place: USA: Cullars Rotation, Alabama | collected 2011
CTTTCCCCGGGGACGAACGTTGAGACACCTGCGCCCGGCGCTCGTGCTGCTCGCCGCAGGCGTGCTGGCGCACGCAGCGGCCCAGGCGCAGCAGGGTGACGCGGCCAGCTGGCTGCAGCGCATCTACGCCGCCTCGCAGAAGCTTTCCTACACCGGGACTTTCGTCTACCAGCACGGCGGCCAGAGCGAGACCTCGCGCCTCACGCGCGTCGTTGACGGCTCCGGCGCGCGCGAGCGGCTGGAGACGCTCGACGGTGTGCCACGCGAGATCGTGCGAAGCGGCGACAACGTCGTGTGCTACCTGCCGGCTTCGAGCATGGTCAAGGTCGACAAGCAGCCCGGCGCGCGCAGCCTGCCGGCGATGCTGCCCGACCGGCCGCGCGAGCTCGGCGAGAACTACGTCATCCGCAAGGGCGAGGTTGAGCGCGTCGCCGGCTATGACTGCCAGGTGCTGGTGCTCGAGCCCAGGGACCGCATGCGCTACGGACACAAGCTCTGGGCGGAGATCGGCAGCGGCATGCTGCTGCGGGCCATGACTTTCGACGAGCGCAACGAGCCCGTCGAGCAATTCGCATTCACCCAGGTGCAGATCGGCGGGCGCATTTCGCCGGAGCTGCTGCGCTCGCGCTTCGAGCGCATGGCGCGCGACTGGCAGGTCGACGACGCCGATGCGTCGGTGGCGAACCTGTCGCAGGCCGGCTGGGTGCTGCGCACGCAGCCGCCCGGCTTTCGCAAGGTCACCGAGATGACGCGCACGCTCGGCGGCATCCCCGGCGTCGGGCACATCGTGCTCTCCGACGGGCTGGCAGCGGTGTCGGTGTTCATCGAGCCGTCGGCGGCCGGCACGCCTGCCACGCCCGAGCTCATGCGCCACGGCGCAATCAACGTGTTCGTGCGCCAGCTCGCCGCGCACCGCATCGTCGTCGTCGGCGAAACGCCCGCCGAAAGCGTCCGCTACATCGCGAACGCCGTCGAGTACCGCAAGCCGCACTGACGGCCGCCTTTCCCTCTTCCATCGTTCCCACGACGCGCCGACCCACCGAGCCCCGTTACCGCGGAGGACCCTCATGCTGAACGCCCTGAGATTGCCGCTTGCCCTCGCGCTTGCCGCGCCCCTGATCGCCTTCGCGCAGGGCCGCGGGCTGCCGGATTTCACCGACCTGGTCGAGAAGGCCGGGCCTTCGGTGGTGAACATCAGCACCTCGAGCGAGCGACGCGGCGCCGGCAACCCGCAGATCCCCGGCATCGACGAGAACGATCCGCTCTACGACTTTTTCCGGCGCTTCATCCCGCGCCAGCAGCCCGGTCCCAATCAGGGGCCGGGTCCGGCCCCGACGCCGCCGCAGCAGCAGGGGCCGCGCTTCTTCGAGCAGCGCTCGCTCGGCTCGGGCTTCATCGTCAGCAACGACGGCTACGTGCTGACCAACGCCCACGTCGTGAACAACGCCGACGAGATCACCGTGAAGCTCAACGACAAGCGCGAGTTCAAGGCGCGCGTGATCGGCGCCGACGCCCGAACCGACCTCGCGGTGCTCAAGATCGACGCGACGGGCCTGCCGGCAGTGCGTTTCGGCGATCCGAACAAGCTGCGCGTGGGCGAGTGGGTGGTGGCCATCGGCTCGCCGTTCGGCTTCGACAACACGGTGACGGCCGGCATCGTGTCGGCCAAGGGGAGGAGCCTGCCCCAGGAGAACTTCGTCCCGTTCATCCAGACCGACGTTGCGATCAACCCCGGCAACTCCGGCGGGCCGCTGTTCAACATGCAGGGCGAGGTGGTCGGCATCAATTCGCAGATCTACAGCCGCACCGGCGGCTTCATGGGCCTGTCGTTCGCCATTCCGATCGATGTCGCGATGGAAGTACAGAGCCAGCTGCGCACTGCGGGCCGCGTGCAGCGCGGGCGCATCGGCGTGGTGATCCAGGAAGTGTCCAAGGAGCTCGCCGAGTCGTTCGGGCTGAAGTCCGCCCAGGGCGCGCTGGTGAACTCTGTGGAGAAGGGCGGGCCGGCGGAGAAGGCCGGCGTAGAGGTCGGCGACATCATCACCAAGTACGACGGCAAGGCCGTCGCCAGCTCCAGCGACCTGCCACGCATGGTGGGCAACACCCGGCCCGGCGCCAACGTGAAGGTCGAGGTGTGGCGCAAGGGCGGCGCGAAGGAGGTCGGAGTGGTGGTCGGCGAGCTTCCAGAGGATCGCGTGGCGAGTCGCATCCCGACGCGCGCCAAGCCCTCCGAGCAGCAGGCCAACCGCCTGGGCTTGGTGGTCAACGACCTGACGGCCGAGCAGCGCCGCGACATGAAGCTGAACGGCGCGGGCGTGTTCGTCGAAGACGTGCGCCAGACGGTGCGCGCGGACGTGCGCCCCGGAGACGTGATCACCGCGGTCACCACGCGCGGCCAGACCACGGAGCTCAAGTCGGCCGACCAGTTCAACAAGATGCTCTCGCAGATCGACCGCGCCCAGACGATCACGCTGCACGTGCGCCGCGGCGAGAGCAACCTGTTCGTGCCGATCCGCGGCGAGACCGCGCGAGGATGAGCGCCCCGCGGCTGACCCTTTACAGCCGCGCCTACTGCCACCTGTGCCACGACATGCAGGCCGGGGTCGAGGGGCTGCGGCGCGAATTCGACTTTGAGCTCAGCGTGCTCGACGTCGATTCGGACGCTGCGCTCGAGGCACGCTACGGCGAGGTGGTTCCGGTGCTTGCACACGGCGAAGTCGAGCTCGCGCGAACACGCCTGGATGCCTCCGCGCTTCGTGCCTACCTCGGTCGGTTGGGCTAAAATCCGGCGCTCCTCACCAAAGGGTGCCCCTTCGGCACCCTTTTTTTAATGCTGCACATCCGCAACTTCTCGATCATCGCGCACATCGACCACGGCAAGTCGACGCTCGCCGACCGGTTCATCCAGCGCTGCGGGGGGCTGTCGGACCGCGAGATGGCCGAGCAGGTGCTCGATTCGATGGACCTCGAGCGCGAGCGCGGCATCACCATCAAGGCGCAGACCGCGGCGCTCGAGTATCGCGCCCGCGACGGTCAGCTCTACCATCTCAATCTGATCGACACCCCGGGCCACGTCGACTTCTCCTACGAGGTCAGCCGCTCGCTCGCCGCCTGCGAAGGCGCGCTGCTCGTCGTGGACGCGTCGCAGGGCGTGGAGGCGCAGACGGTGGCCAACTGCTACACCGCGATCGAGCAGGGCGTCGAGGTGGTGCCGGTGCTGAACAAGATCGACCTGCCGTCGGCCAACCCCGAGGAGGCGATCGCCGAGATCGAGGACGTGATCGGCATTCCCGCGGCCGACGCGGTGCGTGCGAGCGCCAAGACGGGTGAGGGCGTGGAAGACATCCTCGAGGCCGTTGTGAAGCGCGTGCCGCCGCCCGCCGGCGATCCGCAGGGTGCGCTCAAGGCGCTGGTGATCGACTCCTGGTTCGACAACTACGTCGGCGTCGTGATGCTGGTGCGGGTCATGGACGGGACGTTGCGGGTGAAGGACGAGGTGATGCTCATGGCGACCGGCGCCGTGCACCTGTGCGAGCAGCTCGGCGTGTTTACGCCGAAGTCGGAGCCGCGGGAGGAGCTGTCCGCCGGGCAGGTCGGCTTCGTCATCTCGGGGGTGAAGGAGCTGAACGAGGCGAAGGTCGGGGACACCATCACCCATGCAAAGCGGCCGGCCGCCGAGCCGCTGCCCGGCTTCAAGGAGGTGAAGCCGCAGGTGTTCGCGGGCCTCTACCCGGTCGAGGCCAATGCCTACGAGGGGCTGCGGGACGCGCTCACCAAGCTCAAGCTGAACGACGCCTCGCTGCATTACGAGCCGGAAGTGTCACAGGCGCTCGGGTTCGGGTTCCGCTGCGGATTCCTCGGGCTGCTGCACATGGACATCGTCCAGGAGCGCCTCGAGCGCGAGTACGGCATGGAGCTCATCACCACCGCGCCGACCGTCGTGTACGAGGTGATGATGCGCGACGGCACGCTGGTGCGGGTGGAGAATCCGGCGAAGATGCCCGATCCTTCGCGCGTCGAGGAGATCCGCGAGCCGATCATCACCGCCACGATCTTCGTCCCGCAGGAATACGTCGGCGCGATCATCACGCTGTGCACCCAGAAGCGCGGCGTGCAGAGGAACATGCACTACCACGGCAGGCACGTGATGCTCACCTACGAGATGCCGCTGTCGGAGGTGGTGATGGATTTCTTCGACAAGCTGAAGTCCGCCTCGCGCGGCTACGCGTCGCTCGACTACGATTTCCTCGAATACCGCGCGGCGGACGTCGTGAAGCTCGATATCCTGATCAACGGCGACAAGGTCGACGCCCTGTCGCTCATGGTCCACCGGGCCAACGCTCCCTACCGCGGCCGCGAGCTCGCCTCCAAGATGCGCGAGCTCATCCCCCGGCAGATGTACGACGTGGCGGTGCAGGCGGCGATCGGCGCGCACATCGTGGCCCGCGAGAACGTGAAAGCCCTGCGCAAGAATGTTCTCGCAAAATGCTACGGCGGCGACATCACGCGCAAGAAGAAGCTGCTGGAGAAACAGAAGGCGGGGAAGAAGCGGATGAAGCAGGTCGGCACGGTGGAGATCCCGCAGGAGGCGTTCCTCGCCATCCTGCAGGTCGAGAGCAAGTGAGCGCCCCGGCGCCGGGGCTGCGATGAATTTCGCCCTGATCCTGTTCCTGCTGCTGGTGTTCACCGGCGTGGTGTGGCTCGCCGACTGGCTGTGGCTGCGCCGGCTGCGGCCCGCAGGGGCGAGCGAGCCCTGGTGGATCGAGTATCCGAAGAGCTTCTTCCCGGTGATCCTGATCGTGTTCGTGCTGAGGTCGTTCCTCGTCGAGCCGTTCAAGATCCCCTCGGGCTCGATGATCCCGACGCTCGTGGTGGGCGATTTCATCCTCGTGAACAAGTACACCTACGGCATCCGCATCCCGGTGATCAACAAGAAGGTGGTCGAGATCGGGCGCCCGAAGCGCGGCGACGTGATGGTGTTCCGCTACCCCGAGGACCCGTCGCTCGACTACATCAAGCGCGTGATCGGCCTGCCGGGCGACCGCGTGGCTTACCTGAACAAGAAATTGTCGATCAACGGCGTCGAGCTGCCGCGGCGGCCGCTGGCCGACTACCTGCATCGCGAGCGCATCCACTACTCGCGCCAGTTCATGGAGCGCGTGGGCGACGTGGAGCACGCCATCCTTCTCGAGGACGACGCACCGGCGTCGATTCCGCCCATGACCGAGTTTCCGTTTCGAGAAAATTGCTCTTACAATAGCGAGGGAGTGGTGTGCACGGTTCCGCAGGGGCACTACTTCATGATGGGGGACAACCGCGACAGCTCGGCCGACAGCCGCGTCTGGGGCTTCGTGCCCGACGAGAACATCGTCGGCAGGGCATTCTTCATCTGGTTCAACTTCAGCGAAATCACTCGCTTCGGCAGCTTCAAGTGACGGGGAAAACGATGCGACGACAACGGGGAGTCTCGCTGGGCGGCCTGCTGATGGGCTGCGTGGTGCTCGCCATCCTGGCGCTCATCGGCATGAAGGTGGCGCCGGCATACCTGCAGTACGGCAAGATCAAGAAGGCGGTGGCGGCGGTCGCAGGTTCCAGCGACGCGCGCGAGGGCACGCCGACCGACATCCGCAAGGCCTTCGACCGGTTCGCGTCCACCGACGACATCACCGACCTGACGGGCAAGGAGCTGGACATCACGAAGGAGCGCGGCGCCGTCGTGATCAGCTTCGCGTACGACAAGGAGATCCCGCTGTTCTCCAACATGTACCTGCTCATCAAGTTCGCGGGATCGAGCGGCCAGTGAGAACGCCCTAGCGCCGGCCCGGGCTGGCGCGATCGCGAGATGGATCTCGACAGGCTTCAGGACTCGCTCGGCTACCGCTTCACCTCGCCCCAGCTGCTGCGCGAGGCACTCACTCACCGCAGCCACGGCACGCCGCACAACGAGCGGCTCGAGTTCCTCGGCGACAGCGTGCTCAACTGCATCGTCGCCTCGGAGCTCTACCAGCGCTTCACCGCCCTGAGGGAAGGGGAGCTCTCGCGCCTGCGTGCGCACCTGGTGCGCCAGGACTCGCTGCATCGGGTCTCCCAGCGGCTGAGCCTGGGGACTTATCTGAGGCTGGGCGAGGGCGAGCTGAAAAGCGGCGGCTTTGCGCGACCCTCGATCCTGGCCGACGCGCTGGAGGCGCTCGTCGGGGCGATCTACATCGACGGGGGCTTCGCGGCGGCCCAGGCCGTGCTGCGCGCGCTGTTCGGGGAGGCGCTGGCCGAGATCGACGCCACGTCCTTCGGCAAGGATCCGAAGACGCGCCTCCAGGAGCTGCTCCAGTCGCGCCACATCGCGCTGCCGAAGTACGGCGTCGTCTCCACCCAGGGCGCCGCCCACGACCAGCGCTTCGACGTGGAGTGCGTGATCCCGGAGCTGTCGGTGCGCACGGTGGGGAGCGGTGCCAGCCGGCGCGCGGCGGAGCAGGAGGCGGCGCGCCAGGCCTTCGAGCGCATCTGCGGGGCCCCGCGCGTATGACGCCGGAAGCATTTCGCTGCGGCGCTGTCGCCGTGATCGGCCGCCCCAACGTCGGCAAGTCGACGCTGGTGAACGCGCTGGTCGGCGAGCACATCAGCATCACCTCCCGCAAGCCGCAGACGACGCGTCACCGCATCCGCGGCATCCTCACCACCGAGGAGGCGCAGTACGTGTTCGTCGACACGCCCGGTTTCCAGATGCGCCACCGCGGCGCGCTGAATCGCATGCTCAACCGCGGCGTGCGGCTCGCGCTCGAGGAAGTGGACGTGGCGATGCTGGTGGTGGAAGCGGCGATGTTCACCGAGGCCGACCGCGAGGTGCTCGAGCGCGTTCCGCGCAGCACGCCGCTGGTGCTGGTCGTGAACAAGATCGACCGCATCGTGCGCGAGCGCCTGCCCGCGAGGCTCGAGAAGCTCGCGCGAGAGCGCGACTTCGCCGCCATCGTGCCGGTGTCCGCCGAGCGCAAGCGCAATCTTGCCGAGCTGCTGCGCGCGCTGCGGCAGTTCCTGCCCCTGCAGCCGGCGATCTACGCCGCCGACGAGCTCACCGACCGCAATGAGCGGTTCCTCGCCGCCGAGCGCATCCGCGAGAAGCTGTTCCGCCTGCTCGGCCAGGAGCTGCCGTATGCGGCGAGCGTCGTGATCGACAAGTTCGAGCACACCGGCAACCTGCGGCGCATCTTCGCTTCCATCGTGGTGGAGAAGGAAGGGCACAAGGCCATCATCATCGGCGCCGGCGGCGCGAAGCTGAAGGCGATTTCCAGCGCCGCGCGCATCGACCTGGAAAAGCTGTTCGGCGGCAAGGTGTACCTCGAGACCTGGGTGAAGGTGCGCACCGGCTGGAGCGAGAACGAGTCCATGCTGGCCAAGCTCGGCTATGAGTGAGAAGCGCGGGGCGGCCCAGGACGCCTACGTCCTGCATGCCTACCCGTACCGCGAGACGAGCCTCCTGGTCGACGTGCTGGCGCGCTCCTCCGGCCGCGTCAGCCTCGTCGCGCGCGGGGCGCGACGGCCGCGCTCCTCGATGCGCGGCGCGCTGATGGCATTCCAGCCGCTCCACGTCGCCTGGCATGGCAAGGGTGACGTCAAGACGCTCGCGAGCGCCGAATGGGCCGGGGGCCAGGCCCTGCTGCAAGGCGAGGCGCTCCTTTGCGGCTTCTACATCAACGAGCTGCTGGTGCGCCTGCTGGCCCGCGAAGACCCCCACGAGCAGCTGTTCGACCGCTACGGCCAGGCATTGCGCGCGCTCGCGTCCGGGGCGGACTCCGCGCCCGTGCTGCGCTCGTTCGAGAAGGCGCTCCTGCGCGAGCTCGGGTATGCGCTGACGCTCGACCGCGAAGCGCTGACCGGGCGGCCCATCGACCCCGAAGCGCTGTACGGTTACGATCCGGAACGCGGGCCGATGGAGCTGAACGGCGCGGCGCCCGAGCTGCAGCTCACCGGCCGTGCGCTGCTCGACCTGGCGCACGACGACTTCCACGATCCGCAGACGCTCGTCCAGGCCAAGGCCCTCATGAGGATGCTCATCAACCACCGGCTCGAGTACCAGCCGCTCAACAGCCGGCGGATCTTCCGCGAGCTGCTCGAACTATGATCGAGCTCGGCGTCAACATCGACCACGTCGCCACCGTGCGGCAGGCGCGGCGCACGTACGAGCCCGATCCCGTGTGGGCCGCGGTGGAGGCGCACCTGGGCGGCGCCGACGGCATCACGGTGCACCTGCGCGAGGACCGCCGCCACATCCAGGACGAGGACGTGCGCCGGCTGCGCGAGCTCACGCACATCAAGCTGAACCTCGAGATGGCCGCGACCGACGAGATGGTCGGCATCGCGCGCCAGCTCAAGCCCGAGATGGCGATGCTGGTGCCGGAAGGGCGCCAGGAGGTCACCACCGAGGGCGGGCTGGACATCCTCGCACGCGAAAGGGAGCTGAAGGACGTCGTCGCGCGCATCGCCGACGCCGGCATCGTGGTGAGCGTGTTCATCGATCCCGACCTGAGACAGGTCGAAGCGGCAAAGCGCATCGGCGCGGCCGTGTGCGAGCTGCACACCGGACCGTACGCGCACGCCTTTCACTCGCGAGGCCGCGACGCGGAAGCGCCGCCCGTGGTCGCCGAGCTCGAGAAGCTGCGCACTGCCGGGGAGGCGATCCGCTCGCACGGCATGCGCTTCAATGCCGGCCACGCGCTCAACTACGTCAACGTCGATCCGGTTGCGCGGCTCGCGGGCGTGCGCGAGCTGCACATCGGGCACGCGATCGTGGCCCGCGCCGTCTTCATCGGCATGCGCGAAGCCGTGCGCGAGATGAAGTCGCTCATGTCCCAGGCCGCGCGGTGATCGCAGGCATCGGCACTGATCTCTGCGACATCGGGCGCGTCCAGCGCGCGCTCGACCGATTCGGAGAGCGCTTCGCACGCAAGATCCTCGTCGACTCGGAGCTCGAGCGCTTCCGCCGGCACCGCAAGCCGGCGGCCTACCTTGCCAAGCGCTTCGCGGCGAAGGAAGCTTTCTCCAAGGCAATGGGCACCGGCATCCGCTCGCCGGTGAGCTGGCACAACGTGCGCGTCGAAAACGAGCGCTCGGGGAAGCCCGTGCTCAGGTTCTCCGAGGCGCTCGGCGCGCTGCTGGAAAGCCGCGGCATCGTCGCGGTGCACGTCAGCCTGACCGACGAGATCGGCATGGCGGCCGCGTATGTGATCCTGGAGCGCGAATGACTGCATTGGGCCCCGTCATGCTGGACGTGCGCGGACTCTCGCTGGAACCCGACGAGCGTGAAGTGTTGTCGCATCCGCTGGTCGGCGGCGTGATCCTGTTCGCGCGCAACTACGAGTCGCCGGAGCAGCTGAAGGCGCTCGCCGCGCAGATCAAGGCAGTCCGCGATCCGCAGCTGCTGCTGTGCGTCGACCAGGAAGGGGGCCGGGTGCAGCGGCTCAAGACCGGCTTCACCGTGATTCCGCCGATGGGCACGCTGGGCGCCATGGCCGACCAGGCCCGCGCGCGCGAGGCGAGCCGCGCGATCGGGCGCCTGCTCGCCGAGGAGCTCGCGACCCATGGGGTCGATTTCAGCTTCGCGCCGGTGCTCGACGTCGACTTCGGCCGCTCGGGTGTGATCGGCGACCGTGCGTTCGCGAAGGACGCGCGCAGGATTGCGGATCTCGCGGGCGCCTTCGTGGGCGGGCTGCACGACGGGGGCGTCGCCGCAGTCGGAAAGCACTTTCCCGGGCACGGCTGGGCCGAGGCCGACTCGCACCACGCCGTCCCCGTCGACGGGCGTCCCATGGCCGAGATCGAGGCGGCGGACCTCGTGCCGTACCGGGACCTGATCCCGCTCGGCATCGACGGCGTCATGCCGGCGCACGTGATCTATCCGACGGTCGATGCGCAGCCCGCGGGCTTCTCGCGCGTGTGGCTTCAGGACATCCTGCGCCGGCGGCTGCGCTTCGACGGGCTCATCTTTAGCGACGACCTGTCGATGGAGGGTGCCAGCGTCGTCGGCGGCGTGGTCGAGCGGGGCGACGCGGCACTCGAGGCGGGCTGCGACATGGTGCTGGTCTGCAACGCGCCGCAAGAGGCGGCGAAGCTGCTGGAGGGCCTGCGCGCCGCGCCCGTGAACGCCGCCCGCGCCGAGCGCATGCGAGCGAAGAAGCGTGCCCGAGACTCGGCTGCGCAATACGCCGCCGCGCTCGATCAGTTCCGTGTGCTGCTGGCTTGAATCCTGAAGATTAGAATTACAAGATCCGCGTCAGACGCTGATCTTGGCTCGAAATGCTTCCCAGAACAGGGAATGCCAGGATGCCATGGCCGAATCGCCGCTGATCTTCGACCCTGAGTGCTCCGACTGCCCGCGGCTGGCGCGCTTCCGGCAGGAGGTCCGTTCGAAGTACCCGACGTACTACGCGAAGCCGGTGCCGTCTTTCGGCGCGCTGCGCTCGCCGCTTCTGATCGTCGGGCTCGCGCCGGGCATGCACGGCGCCAATCGGACGGGGCGCCCTTTCACCGGCGACTACGCCGGAATCCTGCTCTACAAGACGCTGCACCGCTTCGGCTACGCCAGCCACGCGGGTTCCGACGACCCGAAAGACGGACTGAAGCTCACGGGCTGCCGCATCACCAACGCTGTGAAGTGCCTGCCGCCGGAGAACAAGCCCGAGCCGCTCGAGGTGCGCCGCTGCAACCGCTACCTCGCGGCCGAGATCGCCGCGGTGAAGCCGCGCGCGCTGCTTGCGCTGGGGCGCATCGCGCACGACGCGGTGCTCAGGGCGCTCGAGCTGAAGCCCTCTGCGCACAAGTTCGCGCATGGCGCGGTGCACGCGCTGCCAGGCGGCGCGACGCTCTTCGACAGCTATCACTGCAGCCGCTACAACACGCAGACCGGGCGGCTGACCGAGCGCATGTTCGAGGAGGTGGTCGGCGCCGCCGCGAAGCTCGTCGCCTCTCCGGCCGGGCGTCGACGGGAGCGCAACGACGCGTCGCTATAATGCGCGCTACAGATGGACACGCCGTGATGCCCTCCGCTTCCCAGGGCGAGCAACGGGCCCCCGCCGCGGCGGAAGAGCCGCGGGCCGCCTTCGACGTGCAGGCTTTTCTCGCATCGCTTCCCAATCTGCCGGGCGTGTACCGCATGCTGAACGCCTCGGGCGAGGCGCTGTACGTGGGCAAGGCGCGCGACCTGAAGAAGCGCGTCTCCTCGTACTTCCAGAAGACCGGTCACGACCCGCGCATCGCGGCGATGCTCACGCACGTCGCCTTCGCCGAGGTCACGGTGACCCGCTCGGAAGCCGAGGCGCTGGTGCTCGAGAACAACCTCATCAAGTCGCTCGCGCCGCGCTACAACATCCTCTTCCGGGACGACAAGTCATATCCCTACCTGATGCTGAGCGGCGGCGAGTTCCCGCGGCTGGGCTTCCACCGGGGCGCGATGGACAAGGCGAACCGGTATTACGGACCGTTCCCGCACGCCGGAGCGGTGCGCGAGAGCATCCAGCTCCTGCAGCGCGTGTTCCGGCTTCGCACCTGCGAGGAAACGAACTTCCAGAACCGCTCGCGGCCGTGCCTGCTGTACCAGATCCGCCGCTGCACGGCGCCGTGCGTCTCGCTGGTGGAGCCCGCCGGCTACGCTGAGGACGTCGAGCATGCGCGGCTGTTCCTCGAAGGCCGCAGCGACGACGCGATCAAGCGGCTGACCGGGCGCATGCAAGCCGCGGCAGCCGAGCTGCGCTACGAGGCCGCCGCCGTTTACCGCGACCAGATCCAGTCGCTGTCCCGCGTTGCGCAGCGGCAGTACGCCGACACGGGCCTCGACCTCGATGCGGACGTGATCGCGCTCGCCGCCGAAGGCGGCATGGCCTGCGTGAACCTGGTGATGGTGCGCGGCGGGCGGCAGCTCGGGGACCGCAGCCTCTTTCCGCAGAATGCGCAGGGCCGCGAGCCGCTCGAGGTGCTGCAGGCGTTCCTGGACCAGCATTACCTCGAGCATCCCATCCCGCCGGTGCTGATCACCGAATCCGGCATCAGCGCCGAAGACACTGCCGAATGGCTCTCCACGCACGCGCAACGCAGGGTCAACGTCGTGACGCGCCCGATCGGCGAGCGCCGCGCATGGCTGGAGATGGCGCAGCGCAACGCCGCGCACGCGCTGCGCGTGCGCATCACCGAAGCGAGCACGCAGGAGGCGCGGCTGGTGTCGCTGCGCGAGTCGCTCGCGCTTCCCGACACCGTGCAGCGCATCGAGTGCTTCGACATCAGCCACACGCGGGGCGAAGCGACGGTCGCTTCCTGCGTGGTGTACGACCGCCACGACATGCAGCGCTCGGAATACCGGCGCTACAACATCAAGGACGTGACGCCCGGCGACGACTACGCGGCGATGAAGCAGGTGCTGTCGCGCCGTTACAGCAAGGTCGCCGGCGGCGAGGGCGTGATGCCCGAGCTCATCCTCATCGACGGCGGCAAGGGCCAGCTCGGCATCGCGGTGTCGGTCTTGAACGAGCTCGGGCAATCGGACGTGTCGCTGGTCGGCGTGGCGAAAGGCCCCGAGCGCAAGCCGGGGCTGGAGGAGCTGTGGATCGCGGGGAGGGAGGCGCCCGTCATGCTGCCCTCCGACCATCCGGGGCTGCACCTGGTGCAGTCGATCCGAGACGAGGCGCACCGCTTCGCGATCACCGGGCACCGCACCAGGCGGGCGAAGAAGCGCGTCACTTCGTCGCTCGAGGGCATCGAAGGCATCGGCGCGAAGCGGCGCCGCCAGCTGCTGTCGCGCTTCGGCGGACTGAAGGGCGTGCTGGGCGCGAGCGTGGAAGACCTCGCGCAGGTCGAAGGCATCAGCCGCAAGCTCGCGGAAAAAATCTACAGCGAGCTCCATGCCACTTAACCTGCCCATCCTGCTGACGTGGCTGAGGATCCTGATGATCCCCGCGATCATCGGCGCGTTCTACCTGCCCGATGCGTGGCTCACGCGCCAAGAAGCGAACCTCACGGCGACGGTGCTGTTCGTCGCGGCGGCGATCACCGACTGGCTGGACGGCTATCTCGCGCGGCGGCTGAACCAGACCTCGGCCTTCGGCGCGTTCCTCGACCCGGTGGCCGACAAGCTGATGGTCGCCGCGGCGCTGATCGTGCTGGTCGAGCTCGAGCGCACCGGGACCATCGTGGCCTTCATCATCATCGGCCGCGAGATCGCGGTGTCGGCGCTGCGCGAGTGGATGGCGCGCCTGGGCGAGGCGCGCAGCGTCGCGGTGAATTTCCTCGGCAAGGTGAAGACGTTCTCGCAGATGCTGGCGATCCCGATGCTTCTCTATCACCAGCCCCTGGGCGCCTTCGACCCGCAGCTCTGGGGCACGTGGCTCATCTGGGTCGCCGTCGCGCTGACGCTGATCTCCATGATTTACTACCTGAAGCTCGCATCGCTGCCGAAGGCGTAGCTTCTTCTTTTCCGATCAAGAACTTGACCTGAGGGAGGGGCGAACCCTAGAATCTGCGTTCGCTCACGCGGGAGTAGCTCAGTTGGTAGAGCGTAACCTTGCCAAGGTTAAGGTCGCGAGTTCGAGACTCGTCTCCCGCTCCAGAACATGAAAGGGAAGGCCGCCCGGCCTTCCCTTTTTGAATTTCCGGTCCCCAGGCGGGGTGGCAGAGTGGTCATGCAGCGGCCTGCAAAGCCGTCTACGCCGGTTCGATTCCGACCTCCGCCTCCAGTCCTTCGCCGCACGCATTGCCGCCGGGGCCACGCGAGAGCATGCTGCGCCCTGCGCCCGGGTGGCGAAACTGGTAGACGCAAGGGACTTAAAATCCCTCGCTGCGAAAGCGGCATGCCGGTTCGAGTCCGGCCCCGGGCACCAGCTCAGTAGCGCGCGAAGCGTCCGTCCGACGTGATCTGCACGCGATCGCCGATCAGGAACAGGCGATTGTTCTGGTCGATCACCTGCGTCGTCCCGTCATCCATGCGCACGGTCATGCGGTAGGCGCCGCTCGCGGGCTGCGGCGCGCCCACCGTCGATGACAGCTCCGGCGACGCGGGCAGCAGTTGGATGTTGGTGATGACCCCCGTGCCGGTGCGATACGCCAGAACAGGCGTGGGCGGCGTAACCGTTACAGCAGGGACGGCAACAATTGCACCCGAGATGGGCGGTTGCGACGGCTGGGAAACAATCTGGGCGGCAGCGGCGGGAGCAGGCGGCGCCGAGGAGACGCTGGGGCGGTCGTCGTACGTCGCGCAGCCGGCGAGGGCAACGAGCCCGAGGACGGGGAGAGCAAGCTTCGAGCGTTTCATGCGACCTCCTTCCAAATGGACTACGGGGTGCGCGAAGCAAATTGCGTTCCCCGTGTCCGGCCGCCCGATGGCTGCACGACGGCCGATTCATGATTGCGCGTTAGCCTTGCCGCATGCCATTCACGCTCGCCCATCCGGCCGCCGTCATCCCGCTTCGCCGCGTTCTGGGCCGATACGCGGTGCTGTCGGCGCTGGTCACCGGCAGCGTCACCCCTGATCTCTGGTTCCTGCTGCCGCTGCCCGTTTCGCGCAACGACAGCCACGGCATCGCCGGGCTGTTCTGGTTCTGCGTGCCCGTGGGAGTCGCCGCGTACGTCGTGTTCCACCGGTTCCTCAAGCATCCGGTGGTCTCGCTGCTGCCGCCCGTGATGGCGGCGCGACTCGTGCCCTTGCTCGAGCGCGAGCCGGGGCTTCCCCGCACGTCGTGGAAAGCAGTCGTCCTTTCAGTGCTGGTCGGTGCTGCGACCCACAGCGTGTGGGATGCTTTCACCCACTGGGAAGGCAGGCCCGCGCGCACCGTGATGCCGTGGCTGCGTGCGCATCTTTTCTCGATCGGATCGATCGACGTCTACGTCGTGAACCTGCTCCAGCACGGGACCGGCGCGCTCGCGCTTTGCCTGCTCGCGTGGCGGACGTGGCAGTGGTTGCGGGCCGCGCCGGCGTCGTCGAAAGCGCCAGCGCTGGGGCTTGCGCCGGGCGAGCGTGCGCTCGTGCTGTCACTCATCATCGCCGCGATGCTGGTGTCGGCCGGTGTCGCGACGGTGCAGGAGGCGGCGGGACCGATGCGGATGTCCCTGAGGCCTGGCGCGTTCGCGGCCCTTCAGGCGCTGTGCTGGGCCCTCGCGGCCTATGCGGCCGCTTGGCACTTCAGGCGCGCCGGATCTAGCCCCGGAAGCCGCTGAGGGCGAGCGCGATCAGCGCGACGAGGCCGGCGCCCGTTGCGAAGCGCGCGCCGCGCTCCAGCTGGATGGTCGCGCTGGCATCGTCGAGGGCGCGGTTGAGGCGGACGGTTTCCCGGCGGCGCTGCAGCTCGCGGCGCTCGCGGTCGCGACCGGCCAGCCACATGGCAGCGTGATACTCCCCGAACGGCATCGGGAAGCGCATTCCCGACTGGAGCGCGAGTCGCACCGAGCGCTCTCCCAGGTCCTCGAGGAAGGCCTCGATGTCCCTGCGTGTCTTGTAACCGATCCTCTCGCTCATCTTGCCTCCCCAGCAGACGCCGCGAAATCCTAGCACGGCGCGGCGGCGCAAAAACGCCTTCACCGTTCAACGCGCGACAGAGTTGGCGGTGGACGCCTTTCCGGGGCTGCCCGCGAATCCCCTGTAAAATCCGGGGGAACTGGGGGGCTTCGTGATCGTTTTCGAGCTTATCTGCACACGCCAGCATCGTTTCGAAGGCTGGTTCGCGTCCGGCGAGGAGTTCACCGGCCAGCGCGAGCGCGGATTGCTGTCCTGCCCGAGCTGCGGTAGCGCCGCGGTGGAGAAGCTGCCCACCGCCAAGATCCGCATGAGCGATCCCGAGCCGGCGGCAGCTCCCGCGCAGGCGAAAACCACGGCCGTCGCCCGCCCCGGTCCGAAGGATTTGAACGAGCTCATCGACTACGTGCTGCTCAATACCGAGGACGTCGGCCCGAGATTTCCGGAAGAGGCGCGCCGCATGCATCGCGAGGAGGCGCCGCGCCGCGACATCCGCGGCGTGGCGACGCGCGAAGAGGCAGCCGAGCTGATTGAGGAGGGCGTGCCGGTGCTGCCCCTGCCCATCCCGCCGCAGGGCGAGCGGCACTAGGGCATCGTTAGGCGAGCGCGCGCTGCCTGCCGAGCTCCGGCAGGCAATGCCGGATCCACTGGGCGGTGAGCTTCTCCTGCAGCGAGTTCTGGCGCAGGCGCTCCGACAGCGAGTGGAAATCCACCTGGTCGAGCAGCTGGTCCTGGTTGAAGCAGGAGAACACGTAGCGCACCTTGCCCGTCGCGGAATCGCGGTGCGGCTGCAGGCATTGCGCGCAGATCTCCTTCATCATGCACTGCATCGGCGAGTTGATCGATCCGATGCCGATGTGTCCGGGCTTCAGGTACGGCGCGAGCACGTCGTGGCGCGCGCGGCCCACCGCAGCCATCATGCGGTCCGACCCGATGGCGATGATGCGATCGGCGGCCTCGAGCTTGATCGTCGTCGCGCCGAGGCGACCCGATGCGTACGCCTCCATCGCCTGGACGATGTTGCCGATGAACGTCTTGTCCTGAGCCCGCGCGGCGTTTTCGAGCGCAAAGCCGGGCTCCTCGTCGCAGCACCACACCACCACGTCCGCGGCCGCCTCGATGTCCTCGACGTGATAGCGGTCGATGACCTTCTTGTAGCCGGCGAAGTACAGAACGAGCGAGCCGGCGGCCCGGAACGCCTGGGCGATGGAGAAGAGCACGGCGTTTCCGAGGCCACCTCCCACCAGGGCCACGGTTTCGCCCGGCGCGATGTGCGTCGGCGCGCCCGTCGGCCCCATCAGGATCACGGGCTCGCCGGGCCTGAGCATCGCGCACAGGTCGGACGAGCCGCCCATCTCGAGCACGATGGTCGACACGAGGCCGCGCTCCACGTCCACCCACGCGCCGGTCAGCGCCAGGCCTTCCATCTGCAGCCGCGTGCGCTGGCCGTCCACGGTGATCACCGGTGAGTGCGTCTCGAAATTCTGCAGCCGGTAGAACTGGCCGGGACGAAACTTGCGCGCGGCGAGCGGCGCGTGCACGACGACTTCGACGATGGTCGGCGTGAGCCGCTTCACTTCATGCACCGTGGCGCGCAGCTCGCCATCGAGCCGGGCGAGGAAATCCTTCTCGGGCATTGCCGGCTGCGCCGGCCGCTGGCGCAACACGCGCGACACCACGGGCGCGCCCTGGCGCGTCGAACCGAGGGCCTTGACCACGTTGCCGAAGTACGAGGGGTGCAGATCGCCGAAGAACGAGCAGAATCGCCCGTCGGGCAGGCGTGAGAGAAGCACGTCCGCGTGCTCGGGCTTCGCCATCGCGTACTGCGGCTTGACGGGATTGCCATGCTCGTCGCTCGCGCGGAAGTATTTGCCGTCCAGGCCGAAGTGCAGGCCATCCTCGCGGGCGAGCACCGTGTTGGGCTGGGTGCCGGCGGCGACGAAAATGGTGTGCGCGGCCAGGCGGTGCTCGCCTTCGCTGCGCCACTTGCCGTCGGCGTCCAGGTGCTGCCGGGTGAAATGGATTGCACGCGCCGCGCCGTACTCGTCGACCTCGACGGAGAGCGGCGACAGGCACTCGGCGAACACGATGCCCTCTTCGAGCGCCTTCTCGACCTCCTCGTGGTTCAGGGTGTACGAGGGGCTGTCGATCAGGCGGCGCCGGTAGGCGATCGTCACCCCCCCCCAGGATTGCAGCATCTCGGTGATGCGTGGGGCCCGTTGCGCGGCAGCCGCCTTGCGGCGCTCCTCGCGGATCGCGCGCGCGTGCGACAGGAACTCCTCCGCGATCTCGCGCTCCTCCGGATCCCAGCGGTCGCGGATCGCGTCCTCGCCGATTTCATGGGAGAGCGTCTCGTAGCGCGCCAGGAATTTCTCGACCTGCACCACGTAGTAGGCGAGCGATTCGGTGGCGGTGTCGACCGCCGTCAGACCGCCACCGATCACCACCGCCGGCAGGCGCACCTGCATGTTGGCGATGGAATCGGCCTTCGCCGCCCCGGTGAGCTGCAGGGCCATCAGGAAGTCGGAGGCCGTGCGCACGCCGCGCGCCAGCCCGTTTTCGATGTCGAGTGTCGTCGGCTTCCCCGCGCCCATGGCGAGCGCGACGTGGTCGAAGCCCAGTACCAGCGCGTCCTCGAGCGCAAGCGTGCCGCCGAATCGCACGCCGCCGTGGAGCGCGAAGTGCTCGCGGCGCTCGATCAGCAGGCGCACGAGCTTGAGGAAGTTCTTGTCCCAGCGCACCGTGATGCCGTACTCGGCGACGCCGCCGAATCCCGCCATCACGCGGTCGTCGAGCGATTCGTAGAGCGTCTGCACGTCGCGGACCGGCTCGAAGCCGGGACCGACGAGCGTGTCGGGGAGCGGCTCGATCTTCAGGCCGTCGATTCCCACGACGGTGTGGCCGTCGTTCATGAGGTGGTGGGCGAGGCTGAAGCCCGCGGGACCCATGCCCGCGACCAGCACGCGGTAGCCGCTCGGCGCCTTCGGATAGGGCTGGCGCAGGTTGAGGGGATTCCAGCGCGTGAGCAGCGAATAGATCTCGAAGCCCCACGGCAGGGCGAGCACGTCCTTGAGCGTGCGGGTTTCCGCCTGCGGAATGTCGACCGGATCCTGCTTCTGGTAGATGCAGGCCTTCATGCAGTCGTTGCAGATCCGGTGGCCCGTGACCGCGCACAGCGGGTTGTCCACGGCGATGATCGCTAGGGCGGAGATCGGGAGCCCCTGCGTCTTCGCGATGTGGAACTCGGAGATCTTCTCCTCGAGCGGGCAGCCGGCGAGCGTCACGCCGAACACGCTCTTCTTGAAGACGACCTTCTGCGGCGCCTCCGGCGAGGGCTTCTCGCGCAGGCCCTTGGAGCACGAGTCCTTGCCCTGGTTGTGGCACCAGATGCAGTAGTTGGCCTGATCGAGCGCTCCGACCAGGTCCGTGCCGGGATCGGTGAGCGCGAATCCCTCGCGCCGGCGCACGTGGTCCGCGTCGACGCGATAGCTGACGACGCCGTCGCGCGCGTCGGTGTGCGCGTGGCGCAGCAGATGATACGGATCGATCTTGCCCGGTTGCTTGAACAGCACGCCGTCCCGGTGGCGGGCGCGCCCGGCGCGCGCATGCACGGCCCAGGCGGCATACCGCATGGCCGCGTCTAGGTCGTCCCTGTGCGCGTCCTCCTGCTGCATCCATGCCTCGACCTGCTGCGCGAAGGCGAGCTCGTCGAACGGCGCGCCAAAGCGCTTCTCGAGGTCGGCGCGCAGCGCGTCGCCGTCGAAGGTCTCCGCTTCGGGCGCCTTGTACTTGATCGCGGCGCGGCGCTGCACGAAGGCGCGCTTCATGTGATAGAGCGGGCGCAGCTCGTCGTGCCGGCCGGCGAGCGCGAGCGCCTCGTCTGCGATGCCGAACAGCTGCGCGAGGAAGCGTTCAAGGTGCGGGGCGGCCTCGAGGATCACCGCCGATTCGGTTTTCTGCTCGAGCGCTTCCGGCCGCGCGCGCGCGGTTTCGAGGCGCTCGGCGACCGGGGCGTCGGCGGCGCGCAGGAACGCGAGAAACGCCGCGTCGAGGCGCAGCAGTCCTTCGCGGTGGTAGAGGTCCGCGAACGTGATTCCGAACGACAGGTTGACCATCTTCAGAGAGGCGCGGCGGAACCGCCGCGCGCCGATCTCAGCGCTCGATCATGCCGCGCTTGTCCTTCACTTCCTTCCACTGGTCGGCGTCCGACGGCGCTTCCTTCGCATCTGTGATGGTGGGCCAGCCCTTGGCGAGCTCCGCGTTGATCGCGATGAACGTCTTCTGCTCCTCGGGAAGGTCCTCCTCGGCGTAGATCGCGTTCACCGGGCACTCGGGGATGCACACCGCGCAGTCGATGCACTCGTCGGGATCGATGACGAGCATGTTCGGCCCCTCCTTGAAGCAGTCGACGGGGCACACGTCGACGCAGTCGGTGTACTTGCACTTGATGCACGATTCGGTGACGACGTGAGTCATGGATGTTGAGTCGAAGGCCGGGGAAACGCGGATTTTACGCGGACCGCGGGCACGGGGGAAAGCAGCGCATGCGCCGGCGCCGGCATATGCATATTCCGCGGGATGCCCATGCCGGCCGGATCTTGCGCTATAAGAGGTGCCATGCAGCCCGCCACGCGCCAGCGCGCCCTGCGGATCGCCGCCTCGTGCGCGGGCGTGCTCGTCCTTGTCGTCCTGCTCGGTTTTTTCGCCGCTCCGCCGATCGTTCGCCCGATGCTGGAGCGCAACGCCAGCGCGGCGCTGGGACGCGCGGTCAGCATCGAATCGCTGGCCCTCAACCCGTTGACGCTGTCTGCGCACCTGCGCGGCATCGCTGTGGCGGGACCGGAAGGCAAGCCCGCGCTGAGCATCGAGGCGCTCGATGCCAGCCTCGGGGCCGCCACGTTCGTGCGCTTCGCCCCGGTGGTCGACGAGCTTCGCATCGTGGCGCCGCGCGTGCTCGTCACGCGCATCGCGGCCAATCGCTACGACTGGTCGGACGTCGTGGAGCGCCTCCTCTCCGGTCCGTCGCACGGAACGCCCCGGTTCGCGCTGGCAGGGCTGAGAATCGAGCGCGGCGAAATCGACTTCGACGACCGGCCCGAGCGCCAGCGCCACGCGGTGCGCGACCTGGAGCTCACGATCCCGTTCGCCTCGAGCCTGGCAGCTTTCGCCGGCCGCGAAGTCGAGCCCTCGTTTTCTGCCCGCATCAACGGCAGCCCGGTCGCGCTGAAGGGGCGCACCCTTGCATTCGACGCGTCGCTGCGCACGGCGATTTCAGTGACGGTGGACGGGCTCGAGCTCTCGCAATATGCGGCGTACGTGCCCGTGCCACTCGACATCGACATCCGCGAGGGGACTTTGCAGGGACGGATCGATGTGGGATTCGCGCGGGAGCGCGGGCAGGCGTCCACGCTGGCCATCGGCGGGGATCTCGTGCTGTCGCGCCTCGATGTCCGCGACGGCGCGGGACGAGCGCTGGCGGCGGCCGCGCGCATCGGTCTTGCGGGCCTGAAGGTCGACCTCCTCGGCAGGTCGGGAGCGCTCGCTCGCCTGGACGCCGAAGGCATCGACGTGCACCTGGCGCGCGACGCGAAAGGGGGCCTGAACATCGCGTCGCTCGCTGCGAAACGCGGCGACGCGCCGCAGTCGCCCCAGTCACCGTTCGCCTTCGACATCGCCGAGCTGGCGGTGAGCGGCTCGCAGCTGACATTCGTCGACGAGGCGGTCGCGACGCCGTTCAAAATCGTCGCCGAAGAGCTGGAGGCGACCGCGAAGGGACTCACGACCCGGGCGGGCGGCAAGGCCGACTGGGCTGCATCCTTCCGCACGCGAGCTGGCGACGCCGCCACCGCCGCGGGGACACTGGCGCTTTCGCCCCTGGAGGCCGAGGGACGCGTGGAGCTCACCGGCATCGGGCTGAAAAACTACGCGCCTTACTATGCGTCCGCGCTCGACGCCGAGGTCGGCGACGGATCGCTGTCGGCTTCGGCGCGCTTCTCCTATCGCGCCGGTGGGGCAGGGAGCGCGGACGAAGTCCGCCTGGGCGAGCTCGCCGCCCGTGTCGCCGGCTTGCGGATGACCAAGGCCGGCGCCGATGTCGCGAGGCTGGGAACGCTCGAGCTGTCGAACGGCGAGGTCGACCTGGCACGCCGCACGGTGACGCTGGGCGCCATGGCGCTGCGCGACGGCCGCATCGAGGCGAAACGCGACTCCGCGGGTCGGCTGAATCTCGCACAGCTCACCAAGGGCGCGGGCTCGCCCGGTGGGGCGCCATGGAACGTCACTTTGGGCAAGGCGAGCGTCGAGCAGCTCGAAGTCGTGTTCGAGGATGCCTCTGCGCCGAAGCCCGTGCGCATGGCGCTCGGGCCGGTGAGCGGCTCCGTCGAAGGCCTCTCGACGCTTTCCGGGACGCGCGGACGAATCGACCTGCGCGTGGCGAGCGGCACATCGGGCTCGCTCGGCGTCGCCGGCCCCTTGCAGCTCGAGCCGTTCGCCGCCGAGTTGAAGGTGAGCGCGCAGCAGGTGGAGCTCGCGCCTCTGGCCCCGTATCTCACCGGCGTCGTCAATGCCGCGCTGCAGTCGGCAGCGGCCAATGCGTCCGGAAGGCTGTCGATCGCCGGCAGCAACGTGTCCTACAACGGCGATCTCGGCATCACCGGGTTCTCGGCGACATCGCCCAATGGCGAAGAGCTGCTGGGATGGAAGTCGCTCACCCTGCAAACGGTCGACGTGAAGATGGCGCCGTTCGCGCTGGACATCGGCGAGCTCACGCTGGCGGACTTCTATTCGCGACTGATCATCCTGCCCGACGGCCACTTCAACCTGCAGGACGTCATGGTGTCGAAGAACGAGGGGCCAGCGGCGCCCAGGCAGGAGCCGCTGGCCATCAAGGTCGGCCGCGTTCTGCTCAAGGGCGGCACGATCGATTTCAGCGACCGCTTCATCAAGCCCAGCTATTCCGCCCATCTCACCGATGTGTCCGGCGCGGTGGGAGGCCTGTCCGCGGATCCCAAGAGCCGTGCGCAGCTCGCCCTCAAGGCCGAGCTCGAAGGCGCGCCGGTGGACATCTCCGGCAGCCTCAATCCACTGGCAGGCGACCTCGCCCTGGACATCCGGGCGAGCGTGCGCGGCTACGATCTCAACCTGCTCTCGACCTATGCGGCGAAATACGTCGGCTACGGCATCGAGCGCGGAAAGCTGTCGCTGGACGTGCGCTACCGCATCGAGAACCGCAAGCTCGATGCACAAAACCAGATCACGCTGAACCAGCTCACCTTCGGCGCGCCGGTCGACAGTCCCGAGGCTATCAAGGCGCCGGTGCTGCTCGCCATGAAGCTGCTGCAAAACTCGCGCGGCGAAATCAACGTCGAGCTGCCGGTCAGCGGGTCGCTCGATGATCCGCAGTTCAGCATCGCCGGCATTGTGCTGCGCGTCATCGGCAACCTCATCGTGCGCACCATCACCTCGCCCTTTGCGGCCATCGGATCCCTGTTCGGCGGCAGCGGCGGGGAGGAGCTCGCGTGGGTGGAGTTCGAGCCGGGCGCCTCGGCCATCGGAGAGGCGGCGCGTTCCAAGCTGGACACCCTGGCGCGCGCGCTCGCGGACCGGCCGGCGCTGACGCTCGAGATCGCCGGCCGTGCCGATCCGCAGGGCGACGGGGAGGCGCTTAAGCGTGCGAAGCTCGAGCGCAAGGCGGGGAATACCGTTGTGAGCGAAGACGATCTGCGCACGCTCGCGTCGCGCCGCGCGTTCGAAGTACGCGAATGGCTCTCCAGGGCGGGCGTCGCCGAGGACCGCCTGTACCTCGCGAATCCGCGCGAGGATGCGGAGCGGCGAGAGAAGGCGCGTCCCTCGCGCGTCGATCTGTACCTGCACTGAGCCCGCACCCGCGTTTTCGCGCCGGTTTCCGCGCCTGCCCTGATAGAATGCGCGGCGGGGTCGGGCCGAAAGCCTGGCCCCTGTCTTTTTCCGCCGGGCGCGCACCCCCCTTGAAGATCGGGCGTGCGCCACCATATCGGCGCTGCAGTCGGAGGCTCAATGATCAAGGTCCAGAACCTGACCAAGTCTTTCGGTCCGAAGAAGGCCGTGGACGGCGTTTCCTTCGAGGTCGGGAAAGGCGAGGTGCTCGGCTTCCTGGGGCCGAACGGCGCCGGCAAGTCCACGACCATGCGCATGATCACGGGGTTCTATCCGCCCACGGCGGGCAGCATCTCCGTGTGCGGCTTCGACATGCTCGAGCGTCCGATCGACGCGAAGCGCCGCATCGGCTACCTGCCCGAGGCCGCGCCGTCCTACCACGAGATGACGGTGCTATCGTTCCTCAACTTCGCGGCGGAGATGCGCGGCTTTCGCAAGGACGAGCGCCGGCGCGCGGTCGGCAAGGCCGTCGACGCGTGCTCGCTGCAGGGCGTGCTGAACCAGACGATCGACACCCTCTCGAAGGGCTTCCGGCATCGCACCTGCCTCGCGCAATCGATCATCCACGATCCCGAGGTGCTGATCCTGGACGAGCCGACCGACGGGCTCGACCCGAACCAGAAGCACGAGGTCCGCTCGCTCATCAAGCGCATGGGGACGGACAAGGCGATCATCTTCTCCACCCACATCCTCGAGGAGGTCGAGGCGGCCTGCACGCGCGCGATCATCATCGACCGCGGCCGCATCGTCGCCAACGGCACGCCGCAGGAGCTGAAGGACCGGGCCGAGAACGCGGGCGCGGTCACCATCGTGCTCGAGGGTCCGTCGGCCGACACCGTGAACTCGCGCATCGCCGCGCTTCCGGGCGTGCGCAAGTCCGAAATCGTGGAGACCCAGCCGCCGCACACCTTGGTGCGCGCGTTCCCGGACAAGGCAAAGACCGACGGCTACACGCTCGCCGGCCAGCTGGCCGAGCTCGCCGTGAAGGAAGGCTGGAAGATCGACCAGCTGCAGACCGAGGAGGGCAAGCTCGACGACGTGTTCCGCTCGATCACGCTTCCCGACACGCAGGTCGAAAGGAGGGTGGCGTAATGGTCAACACCGTCAGCAGCGCATCCATCATCACCACCATCGCGCGGCGCGAGCTCGCCGCGTACTTCGAGTCGCCGGTCGCATACGTGTTCCTCGTCGTGTACCTGCTCCTCGCAGGCTTCTTCACCTTCAGCCTCGGCGGCTTCTTCGAGCTCGGCGAGGCATCCCTGAACGCGTTCTTCAACTGGGTCCCGTGGCTGTTCCTGTTCCTCGTGCCGGCGGTGGGAATGCGCCTGTGGTCGGACGAGCGGCGACTGGGCACGATGGAGCTGCTGCTCACCATGCCGGTGACCACCTGGCAGGCGATCATTGCCAAGTTCGTCGCGTCGTGGCTTTTCCTCGCGATCGCGCTGCTGCTCACCTTCCCGCTGATCATCACCGCGAACTGGCTGGGCGATCCGGACAACGGCGTGATCGTCGCCGGCTACGTGGGCAGCTTCCTGCTCGCCGGCGCCTTCCTGTCGCTGGCGTCGCTCACCTCGGCGCTGACACGCAACCAGGTCATCGCGTTCATCCTCGCGCTGGTGCTGTGCCTGCTGCTGATCCTGGTGGGCTTCGCGCCGATCACGAACCTGCTGTCGCGGTTCCTCGGGCCGCTCGCCATCGAGGCGATCTCGCGCTTCTCGGTGCTGACGCACTTCGAAGGGTTCCAGAAGGGCGTGCTCGACAGCCGCGACCTCATTTATTTTTTCTCGGTCATGACGTTCGCCTTGTTCGCGACCGGCGTCGTGCTGCGCAGCCATCGGGCGGGCTAGGCCATGAAGCGCTACGAAACCATCCTGTATTCCGCCGGCGGCGTGATCGCCGTGTTCCTGATCCTGCTGCTGCTGAACTTCGTGTTCGGCGCGTTCAAGCAGCGCGTCGACCTGACCGACGGAGGGCTCTTCACGCTGTCCCCGGGCACCCGCCAGATCCTCGACAAGCTCGATGCGCCGGTGAAGATCCGCTTCTACTACAGCGAGCGCGAGCAGAGCGTGCCGCTGCCCATCAAGGGCTTCGCGCGCCGTGTCGAGGACCTGCTGGGTGAATTCCGCCAGGCGTCGGGCGGCAAGGTGCTGGTCGAGAAGCTCGATCCGGAGCCCGACTCCGACGCCGAGGATTCGGCGACGCTGGAAGGCGTCGAGGCGCAGCAGCTGCCGAGCGGCGACCGCTTCTACCTCGGCCTCTCGATCAGCTATGCCGACCAGAAGATCGCCATGCCTGCGCTGTCGCTGGATCGCGAGCAGCTGCTGGAGTACGACGTGGCGCGCGCCATCGCGCGTGCCACGCGCACCGACAAGCCGGTGATCGGCGTGCTCTCGCCAATGCCGGTCTTCGGCAGCCGCGGGATTCCGCAGATGGGCGTGCCGCCGTCGGAGAAGTACGTGTTCGTCTCGGAACTGGAGCGCGATTTCGCCGTGCGCCGCATCCCCGCGGACGCCAAGGCGATAGACAAGGACGTGAAGGTGCTGCTGGTCATCAACCCGCGGGGCATTTCGGACGAGACGGAGTACGCGCTCGACCAGTACGTGCTGCGCGGCGGCAAGATGATCGCGATGCTCGATCCCTACGCGTATTTCGACGTGCTCCCCGGCGCGCAGCAGGGCGGGACCTCGTCGACCTTCGATACGCTCCTCAAGGCCTGGGGGCTGCAGATGGACGCGACCAAGGTGCTCCAGGACATGAAGTTCGCCTCAGGCGGCGGGCCGCAGCAGATGTCGACGGTGCTCTCGCTGAACAGCGAGGCATTCAACCCGGACGACGTCTCGACCGGCAAGCTGGGCTTCACCATGATCCCCATGGCCGGGGCGTTCACGGGCAACCCGACGGGCGGCCTCAAGGAAACGGTGCTGATGAAGAGCTCGACGTTCTCGCAGCTCTCCGATCTGTCCGTCGCGACCACGCAGGGCGAAGCCTCCGTGCGCAGCATCAAGCCGGCGGGGGTGGAGTATCCCATCGCGATCAAGCTCACCGGAAAGTTCAAGACCGCGTTCCCCGAGGGTAAACCGGCCCCGAAAGACGACAAGGGCCGCGACGCGAAGGGCGCCAAGGCGGCCAAGGCCGCCGCGAAGGACGCGCCGAAGGCGGACGCGAAAGCTGCCGACGCCAAGTCGGCGGATGAGCCGCGCCTCACCGAGTCGAAGGACGAAAACTCGGTGGTGCTGATCGCGGACAGCGACTTCGTCAACGACGGCGCGGCGGTCAATATCCAGGAGATCTTCGGCCAGCGCATCGTGGTGCCGGCCAACAGCAACCTGTCGTTCGCGCAGGCCCTGGTCGAGCAGTTCGCGGGCGATCCCGCGCTCATCGACGTGCGCACCCGCGCGGTCGCGGCGCGGCCCTTCACCGTCATTCGCGACATGGAGGCGCGCGCGGCGCAGAACTATGTCGGCAAGCTGAAGCAACTCGAGGACAGCCTGCAGCAGACCCAGGAGAAGCTCCAGTCGTTGCAGCGCACGGGCCCGGGGCAGGGCACCATCCTCACGCCCGAGCAACAGTCCGAGGTCGAGAACTTCAAGAAGCGGGCGGCGGAGACCCGCCGTGAGCTGAAGGAGGTGCGCCGCGACCTGCGCGCCGACAGCGAGGCGCTGCAGTTCTGGACCAAGGTGGTGAACATAGCGCTGATGCCGATCCTGGTCGCGCTCGCCGGCATCGGGTTCTGGATGGTCCGGCGCCGCAGGGTGGTGAGCGTATGACGCGCAAATCCTTCCTCGTGCTGCTGGCGCTGCTGATCGTGCTGCTCGGCGCGGGGGTGGCGGTGTACTTGTCGCAGCGCGCCGACTGGCGATCCTCCGATACGCGGGTGGGACAGCGGCTGGTGCCGGGCCTGGTGATCTCCAATGTCGGCCTCATCCACATCCAGGAGCCCGGCAGCGAGGTGAATATCGAGCACAAGGACACGGGTTGGACGGTGAGGGAGCGCAACAACTATCCCGCCAACCTCGACCGCATCGCCGAGTTCCTCGACAAGCTCGCCGGCCTGAAGGTGGTGCAGGTCGAGCCGCTGCCGGAGAGCCAGCGCCAGCGCCTGCAGCTCGTCGAGCCGAAAGGGGAAGCAAAAGAGGCCGGGACCCTGGTCGAGATCAAGGACAAGGCCGGCAAGCAGATCGCCCGGCTGATCCTGGGGCGCAAGGTCGTGCGCCAGAGCGCCACCACCGCGCCGACCAAGGGCTCTCCCGACCCGTCCGGCCGCTACGTGGCAGGCACGGAGCCGGGCGTCTTCGTCGTGGTCTCGGATCCGCTCACGTTGGCCGAGGGCAAGCCGCAGCCGTGGCTCGGGCGCGACCTCATCCGCGTGACGCAGGCGAAGCGCATGACCTCGATCGGTCCCAACGGGAAGGTGCGCTGGAGCGCCGTGCGCGACAGCGAGAACGCCGACTGGAAGTCCGCCCAGCCCGGGGACAAGCTCGACAACAACAAGCTGCAGGATCTCGTGAGCGTGCTGATCTACGTCGCGCTTGCCGACGTCGCCCCGGACGCGTCGAAGGCAGGCTTCGAGAACGGGCCCTCCTTGAAGATCGACACCTTCCACAATTACCACTACACGCTCACTTTCGGCGACCAGACCGGCGACCTTCGATACATGAAGGTGGCGCTCGAAGGCGATCCTCCGCCGACGCGCCCGCCGGAGAAGGGCGAATCGGCCGAAGACAAGGAGAAGAAGGACAAGCAATACCTCGAGGACCACAAGGGCATGCTGGCCCAGATCGCACGCGAAAAGAAGCTCGAGGGCTGGACGTTCCTGGTGAAGAACGACGATGTTCAGGCGCTGCTTCGCGACCGCGCCCAGCTCCTTCCGGAGAAGAAGGACGCCAAGAAAGACGACGGGAAGAAATAATGCGGCTCCCCGAAGCGGCCTTCATCGTGACGGGCGGGGCCTCGGGCCTCGGGGAGGCAACCGTGCGCGCCCTCGCGGCCGGCGGCGCGCGCGTCGTCATCGCCGACCTCCAGAACGACCGCGGGGAGGCCCTGGCCAGGGAGCTTGGCGAAGCGGTGCGCTTCGCCCGCGCGGACGTCACGAGCGAGGCCGACGGCCAGGCGGCGGTGGACACGGCCGTGCGCGAGTTCGGCGGCCTGCAGGGCCTGGTGAACTGCGCCGGCATCGCGATCGCAGAGCGCACTGTCGGCAAGGCGGGGCCGCATCCGCTCCAGTCGTTCACCCGCACCATCACGATCAATCTCATCGGCACGTTCAACATGATCCGCCTCGCCGCGACGGCGATGGCTAAGGGCCAGCCGAACGCGGCCGGCGAGCGCGGGGTCATCGTGAGCACCGCCTCGGTCGCGGCCTTCGACGGCCAGATCGGGCAGGCCGCGTACTCGGCCTCGAAGGGCGGCGTCGTCGGCATGACGCTCCCCATCGCGAGGGACCTGGCGCGCGACGGCATTCGCGTTATGACCATCGCGCCCGGCATCTTCGAGACGCCGATGCTCCTCGGGCTGTCGAAGGAAGCGCAGGAGTCGCTCGGCAAGCAGGTGCCGTTTCCGTCGCGCCTCGGGCGTCCGGCGGAGTACGCCGCGCTCGTTCGGCACATCGTCGAAAACGAGATGCTGAACGGCGAAGTGATCCGCCTCGACGGCGCCATCCGCATGGCGCCGCGCTAGCGACACGGCGCCTTCCGGCGCGGATTCCCGCCGCGCTTTTCGTCGATTTCGCTCGAATTCGTCTGGACACCGGTGGATGCCGAGGGTACGCTTCACTCCCGTCATGGGGGAGGCGCGACGAGCATGGTCACACCTCGCATACGGGTCTTGCCGGCGCTGAGAAATACCGTCGTCGTCATCGATGACCAGTCCACCGGGCTCGCGATTCTCGAGCAGGTCGTCCGCGGCATCGACGCCAGCGTCGACGTCGAAGCCTTCCAGAGCCCCCTCGATGCCATCCGCTGGGCCGCCGGACACGGGGCCGACCTCGTGCTGGTCGACTACGAGATGCCGGGCGTCGACGGGGTGGAGTTCGTGCGCCGGCTGCGCATGCTCCCGGGCTACGAGCATGTCCCTGTCGTGATGGTGACCGTCAACGACAGCCGCAAGGTGCGCTACGCCGCGCTCGATGCGGGCGTGACCGATTTCCTCAACAAGCCCGTCGACGCGCGGGAATGCCTCGCCCGCTGCCGCAACCTGCTCACGCTGCGCCGACAGCAGCTGGTGCTGGAGGACCGCCGGCGCCTCCTGGAGGAGATGGTGCACGAGGCGACGCTGGAGGTGCGGGAGCAGGAGAAAGAGACGCTCTACCGCCTCGCGCGCGCGGGGGAGTTCCGGGATTCCGAGACCGGCAACCACATCATCCGCATGGCGCGCTACTCGCGGCTGATCGCTTCGGCGATCGGCATGAGCGGCGCGGAGGCGGAGACGATCGAGCTGGCGGCGCCGCTCCACGACATCGGCAAGATCGGCATCCCCGACCAGATCCTGCTCAAGCCCGGCAAGCTGACCGAGGAAGAGGCGCGCGAGATGCGCAAGCATCCCCTCATCGGGTACGAGATCATCAAGGACAGCCCCTCGACGTACCTGCGAATGGGCGCCCTGATCGCACTGGGCCACCACGAGAAGTTCGATGGCTCGGGTTACCCGCACGGGCTGGTCGGCGACCACATCCCGCTGGCGGCACGCATCGTGGCCGTCGCCGACGTGTTCGACGCGCTCACTTCGGTGCGCCCCTACAAGAAGGCCTGGCCGCCGGATGAGGCGTACGAGTACCTGCGCGGCCAGCGCGGCACGCATTTCGACCCGCGGCTCGTCGACGCTTTCTGGGAGTGCCGCGAGCAGACCAGGGAAATCCGGCGGGAGCTGGGCGACAGCCTGCCGGAAGCGCAGGGCGCGCTGCTGAATCAATGACGGAGCGGCTCCGGGTCTTCTGGGCCAGGCTTCGGTCTCGCCCGGACACGGAGCACGAACAGGCGTTCATCCGCCTCGCTGTCGGCATCGCGCTGTTCTTCTACCTCCTGCCCGGCGCCTTCATCCACGCGGGTGAGCAGCGGCAGACGGATCTCGTCTACCTCGGGGCGATGCTTGCGTTCCTCACGGCCGCCGCCGGCCTGATCGTCAGCATCCTAGTGCGCCCGGGCATCTCGCCGGCCCGGCGCATCCTCGGCGCCGCCGTCGATGCCGGCGCCACGGCGTTCTTCATGATCGCAGCCGGCGTCTACGCGCTGCCGCTGTTCCTCGTCTACATCTGGATCACGTTCGCGAACGGCTTCCGTTACGGCGCGCCGTACCTGCTGACATCGCTCGCCCTCTCCGTGGCGACGTTCGCCCTGGTGCTGTCGTTCAGTCCCTTCTGGAACGAGCACATTCCCGTGGGCCTGGGCCTCATCGTCGGCCTGGTGGTGCTCTCTCTCTACGTCCTGACGCTGGTCCGGCGCATGTCCTCGGCGCTGGAGCGCGCGGAGGCCGCGAACGCCGCCAAGCGGCGCTTCATCTCGGTGGTGAGCCACGAGATGCGCACGCCGCTCAACGCGATCATCAACATGGCCGACCTCATGCGCGACACGCCGCTCAACCGCGAGCAGGTCGACATGCTGCAGACCCTGTCCGGCTCCTCGAAGGTGCTGCTGGGACTGGTCGAGGACGTGCTCGACTTCTCTAAGATCGAGGCCGGGAAGCTCACGCTCGAGCACGCCGAGTTCGACCTGCGGGCGCTCATGGAGGCGACCGCGAAGATTCTCGCCCCGCAGGCGCACGAGAAAGGCCTGGAGCTGGACGTGCGGGTGATGCCGGACGTCCCGGTCGGCGTGCGTGGCGACCCGCACCACCTGCGCCAGGTGCTCATCAACCTGGTGGGCAATGCCATCAAGTTCACCGAGAAGGGCTCGGTGACGCTGCACGTGTCGGCGCTCTCGGAGACCGAGGAGCGGGCCGCGTACAAGTTCTCGGTGCGTGACACCGGCATCGGCATTGCGCCCGACGCGCAGAAGCGCATCTTCGACAGCTTCGCGCAGGCCGACGAGTCCATGACGCGGCGCTTCGGAGGCACGGGGCTTGGAACCACGATCGCGCGCCAGCTGGTGGAGCTGATGGGCGGGCGCATGGGGCTGGAGAGCGCGGTGGGTCTCGGCAGCACGTTCTGGTTCGAGATCGAGCTCGAGAAGCAGCCGGCTGTGGCGTCGACGCCGCGGACGGACCTCGCGGACGCGCGCGTGCTCGTCATCGGCTTCTCGCCGGAGGAGCGCGCTGCCGCGGCCGTTGTGCTCACGGCGCTCGGGGCCAAGCCGGTGCTCAGCGACAAGGTGGAGCAGGCCGCCGAGCAGGCGCTGCGCGAAATCGGCATCGCCCCGGCGCCCAGGGCGGCGCTGGTCACGGCTCCGAGCATCCCTGGTGCCCAGACGCTGATCCTGCAACTGAGGCGCGCCATCCGGCTGCCCGACCTGCCGGCGATCGCCGCCGTGCCCGCCGAAGCATGGCCGCCCGGCGCGAGCGGCGCGGGCGCGGCGCGCA
>JADMIO011260365.1_pt1 | contig 31903 bp, 25 predicted proteins | sample 8958161 | NCBI WGS metagenome assembly JADMIO01 (sample SAMN16585339, study PRJNA669376) | soil metagenome | isolation source: Crop rotation soil | place: USA: Cullars Rotation, Alabama | collected 2011
CAAACCTTCCCAAGCCCCTTTGGGCGTACGCCCAAAGGGGCTTGGGAAGGTTTGTGAAACAGTTTAAATTACACTCCCGACCAATTAAAGTTACTTGAAAGTCAATCATTGTTTTAATTTTAACATCCGTTTCAGTTGATGTCTCTTCTCAAAACCTTCTTGCAACTCGACTAATTAACTCTTTAGGACTTTTGCAAGGTCACTAATCTAAAATCAACTTTTCAATGAACATGTACCTTGAATGGAAACCCCGATCAGCTAATTTTTTTCTTAGTGATATAATATTGATTTCGTTACGTGAAGATTTGTACCAGTTCTCGTAGAATTCGAGTTCATTTCGCTTTATTATCGAATGCCCAAAAAAGTTGCCGTCACTCCTTACTCCTTTTCCAGTCGTTATGGTGAGAAAGTTAATAGCCTCTAATCGTATCAAAGAACTGTCACAATTTGGATTATCAACATAATGCTCCAAAACTGTAAAATAAAATGAAAAAATAGTATCAAAGTTCTGGACAACCTGGGCCGGTGCAATAATCGGAAGCAGCAAAATTGTAAACCAAATCAATTTTGTTTTCTTCATATTTTAATCATTTTGCTGGGGCAGTAAGTTTTTCTATCTGTTCCATGTCGGTAAATACGTCGCCAGACATCACATAACATTTATCCCAGATTATGCAGTTGTTAATAATTAAAGTGGTTTGACGTTTGTGAAATCAGTTACATCAAGGTCATTCATATTGAATATTAACCCACCACCTCTGGTAAAACCCCAACACATCTTTGACGAAGATCAAAAATGGTCTGAGTTATATTTGGCCGTAAGTGGCATCATTCATCCATTTAAAGCCAAATAAGCGTAGGAGGCAGCCGCCCTTGGCTTCGGGTGCCTCAGCCCACGGTTATTTGCATCCCCGGTTCCATTTCTCCCGGTATCCTCAGCCGTTTTCGACTGAGCTTGCCCTGAGGAATCGAAGGGCTCAAACTGACAGTTGCATTTCCCCATCGTCCTATCATTTCAGCATCGCCAAATCTCATCTCATCATCAGCGAAGGAGGCGCCCGCTATCCTTGCGAGAAGGCCACCGCTGCTTTGATGAACCTGATGAACAGCGGATGTGGGCTCAGCACTGTGCTCTTATATTCGGGGTGAAACTGCACACCCACGAAATAGGGATGATCTTTCAGCTCAACAATCTCGGCCAGTTTGGTATCGGGGTTTACTCCTGTAACCAACAGTCCATGCTTTTCAAAATCGTCCTGGTATTTGTTGTTGAATTCAAAACGGTGACGATGGCGTTCACTCACGCGTGTTTTTTCGTAAGCTTTATAGGCCTTGCTATCGCGGGCAATTTCGCATACGTATGAACCGAGCCTCATGGTACCACCCTTGGTTGTGATCTTCTTCTGCTCAGGCATCATATCAATTACCGGGTGTTTGGTCTTGGTATTCATTTCGGTGCTGTGCGCATCTTTCCAGCCAATCACGTTGCGGGCAAATTCAATTACCGCCATCTGCATGCCCAGGCAAATGCCAAAGAAAGGAACATTGTTTTCGCGGGCATATTTAATGGCCGCAATTTTTCCTTCAATGCCACGGTCGCCAAAGCCCGGGGCAACCAGTATTCCGTCGAGCTCCGAGAGCTTATGATCAATATTGTCTTCGGCCAAAAGCTCGCTGTGTATGTACTGAACCCTCACCCTCGATTCGTTCTGTGCCCCTGCATGGATGAATGATTCGATGATTGATTTGTAAGCATCAGGCAACTCCACGTATTTACCAATAAGGCCTATTCGCAGCTCGTGCTTGGGATTCTTATGGCGCGCCAGGAACGACTTCCAGCTTTCGAGGTCGGGCTCATTCTTGGAAGAGAGCTTCAGCTTGCTGAGCACCGTACGGTCGAGCTTTTCTTTGAGCATCATCAAAGGCACATCATAAATGGTGGGCACATCGAGCGCTTCGATTACCGCGTTCGAATCAACATTGCAAAACAGTGCAATCTTCTTCCGCATTTCTTTGGTGATCATGTGCTCTGTGCGGCAAACCAGTATGTCGGGTTGAACCCCACTCTCCAGGAGCATCTTCACGCTGTGCTGCGTGGGTTTGGTCTTCAGTTCTTTGGTTGAGCTCAGGTAAGGCAACAAGGTAAGGTGGATCACCAGTGCATCTTCTTCCTTAAGCTCCCACAGCAACTGCCGCACTGCTTCAATGTAGGGCAATGATTCAATGTCGCCCACGGTTCCGCCAATTTCGGTGATGATCACTTCATACTCGCCGGTTTCGCCCAGCAACTTGATCCGCCTCTTGATCTCGTCGGTAATGTGCGGTACTACCTGCACGGTTTTACCCAGGTAGGCACCTTCGCGTTCCTGCGTGATCACATGCTGGTAAATTCTGCCGGTAGTAACATTGTTGGCTTGCGAAGTAGGGATATTCAGGAAACGCTCATAATGACCCAGGTCGAGATCCGTCTCTGCACCATCCTCGGTTACATAACATTCTCCATGCTCATAAGGGTTGAGTGTACCCGGATCAACATTGATATATGGATCGAGCTTTTGAATAGTGGCCGAATAGCCACGTGCCTGGAGGAGCTTGGCCAGCGATGCCGCAATAATGCCTTTGCCCAGCGAAGAAGTAACTCCGCCCGTTACGAAAATATATTTTGGTGTCATAGAATTTTGGGTCACCAGATACGGTTCACCAGTTATTGAGACCCCTGGGAGAAGCCACCTGATAAACGATGCCGGTGGCAGTTTTTAACCGTAAATGTTAACTTACGGGATGCAAATATAATTCAATAATAAAGGTGCTCCAATCTAAAACCAGTGATGTTTTCAAGATTTTCTTAACAAGCCCGGGGGGTGCCTCCTTCGCTGAAGCTTCGGCGGCTGAAAAAGCAAAGAGCTTGGGGCAGGGAGCAAAGCCCGGTGGCTGCCTCCTTCACTGAAGCTACGGCGGCTGAAAGAGCAAAGAGCAGGGTAGCCGGTAGCTGCCTCCTTCGCTGAAGCTTCGGCGGCTGAAAAAGCAAAGAGCAAGGTAGCTGGTAGCTGCCTCCTTCGCTGAAGCTTCGGCGGCTGAAAGAGCAAAGAGCAGGGTAGCCGGTGGCTGAGGCACCCGAAGCCAGCGGTGGTTCCCGAAGCCTATCGCTGGTAGATTGCATACTCGGGGATGGGTTCCCGGATGCCTACAGTTTGCAATGCTTCGTGCGCCTGTTCATTGATCTCTGCCATCGCATCCCAGTAATTTTTTGGATCAACATAAGGCCTTAAGGAAACATGGATGCCATTATCAACCCTGATCACTGCCACCGTGGGCGCCGGCTTTGCAAGCACCATTGGGTTTTGCATGCAGGCTTCGAGTAACACTTCACGTGCGCTGTTGAGATCGGTATCAGGCGAAAGACTCAAAGGAATCTCGAGCCTTAAAAAACCCTGCTTGCTGAAGTTAACAATGGTACCATTTGATACTGCGCCGTTCGGTAGAATCACCGTGCGATAATCGGTTGTGAGCAGAATGGTATTGAAGATCTGGATCTCTTTTACCTGGCCCAAATGCCCCTGTGCCTCTATGATCTCTCCCACTTTATACGGCTTGAACACGAGCGTTAATACGCCACCGGCAAAATTTGAAAGCGATCCCTGCAAGGCCAGCCCCACAGCCAAGCCCGCCGCGCCGATAATGGCCACGAATGAAGTGGTTTGCAAACCCAACACCCCGGCCACCGTGACCAGCAATAGTACCTTGAGTGAACCGCTGGCAAGGCTCAGCAAAAATGGCTGAAGCGATGCATCCAGTCCGCGCCGCACCATGATCTTTCCAAATACGCGGGTGAGATAGTTACTCAGCCACAGTCCGCCAAACAGAAGCAGAATGGCAAACGCCAGCCTGGGCGCAAATACAATTATTTCTGCAACGAGGCTCTGCCAGTAAATACGGATAATTTCGCTCATTCTTCAATAAACTCACCACTGTTAACGAGCTCACAACTTTCAACAAACTCACAAACAGCTTCTAAAGGCGCACGATTTTCAGCCAGGTCACTGCAGTGTGCAAATGGAACCACTTTAGATATCGCGGTTGGGTTCCCACTGCTCCATATAGTCGGCCACCTTACGCAGGAAACTGCCGCCAAGCGAACCGTCCACCACGCGGTGATCATAGCTTAATGAAAGGAACATCATGTGCCTGATCGCAATTACATCGCCCATGGGTGTTTCGAGCACTGCTGGTTTCTTCTTAATGGTGCCGGTAGCAAGTATAGCCACCTGGGGCTGGTTAATAATGGGTGTTCCCATCACATTGCCAAAACCACCCACATTGGTAAGAGTAAACGTGCCGCCCTGTATATCATCGGGTGCAAGCTTATTGGCGCGGGCCCTGCCTGCCAGATCATTCACGGTTTTGGTGAGCCCAACGAGGTTCATCATATCGGCATTCTTAATTACCGGAACAATGAGGTTGCCACTTGGCAAGGCTGCGGCCATCCCGATATTGATTGTCTTGCGGCGAATGATATTATACCCGTCAACCGACACGTTGATCAATGGAAAATCTCTGATGGCTTTAACTACACATTCAACAAACATCGGCGTAAAGGTGATCTTCTCCCCTTCGCGCTTTTCATATACCTTCTTCGCCTTCTCGCGCCATAAAACCATGTTGGTTACATCGGCTTCAACAAAAGAGGTTACATGCGGACTGGTGTGTTTGCTCATCACCATGTGATCGGCAATGAGCCGGCGCATTCGGTCCATTTCAATGATCTCATCGCCACCGCCCACACTCACTGCAGGTTTCGAAACCTGTGGTGCGCTGTGGGTAGCGGGCTTGGCGGCCTGAACCGTTGCAGGGGCAGCAGGGGCTTTGCTCACGGCAGGAGCCTCTGCATTACCGCGGTTTTGCACATAAGCCAGGATGTCTCTCTTGGTTACCCTTCCTTCGCCACCAGTGCCGGCAATGCCTTCGAGCTCAGTCATGCTGATGTTCTCGGTACGAGCAATGTTTAATACAAGTGGAGAATAAAATCTCCCTGCTCCATTGCTGCTTACCGTTTTCTGGGCGGCAGCAACGGTAGATTCAATGTGATTCACAGCCTGCTTGGCTGCGGGCTCTTCGGCTTTAGGAGCCGGCGCTGTTGGCTTTGCCTGACCCGAAGCCGCACTGCCCTCGAGCTCAATAACGGCAATCGGAGAATTTACGGCCACTACATCGCCTTCTTTGAAGAGCATTTTTTTGAGAATGCCTGCTTTGGGCGAAGGCACCTCCGAATCAACTTTATCGGTTGCTATTTCTAAAACAGTTTCATCAACTGCTATGGGGTCGCCCTCTTTTTTCGTCCACCTGATGATGGTTGCTTCTGCGATACTCTCGCCCATCTTGGGCATTACCAATTGAAACTCAGACATGCAATGTTTTTTAAGGTACCCAAATATGCGCGATTTTTCGATCAACGCAAATATTCCGGGTCCGGCAAATTTATCCTTATTTAACCTTTAGCCAAAACAAGCGATAGAATAATGCGTATTCATTTGCACACTGGCAATGAATACTGATCTACGACCACTCCAGCTGCATATCCACCAGCCTGCGGTACAAGCCATGATCATTCATCATCAGCCGCTCATGGGTGCCGGTTTCCTGAACCGTACCTTTATCGATCACCACAATTTTATCGGCATTGCGCACCGTTGAAAGGCGGTGTGCGATCACAAAGCTGGTCCGGTTCTTCATCAGGTTCTCGAGGGCTTCCTGCACCAGCTGTTCGCTCTCGCTATCGAGTGAGCTGGTGGCTTCATCGAGAATGAGGATAGCCGGATCTTTCAGGATCGCACGCGCTATGGCTATGCGCTGCCGCTGGCCCCCGCTAAGCTTGATACCGCGTTCACCTACAATGGTTTCGTAACCATCCGGGAACCTGTCTACAAATTCATGGGCATTGGCTTTATGCGCAGCATCTACAATTTCGGCATGGGTAGCATCGGGTTTACCATAAGCGATGTTCTCCCTGATAGAGCCGCCAAACAATACCACATCCTGCGGCACAAAAGCCATTTGCCGGCGGAGCTCGGTTAAGCCAATGTCGCGACTGTTGGTTTCATCAAAATAGATATTGCCCTGATCCGGTTCGTAGAACTTAAGAATGAGCGAAGCAATGGTGCTCTTGCCAGCACCGCTCGGCCCTACCAGGGCTATCTGCTCTCCGGCATTCACTTCGAGGTTTACGCGCTTGAGTACCTCTACATCTTTGCGCGAAGGATAGCGAAATGCTACATCTTCGAACCTCACATTTCCTTTCAATACATGCCTGATGGGCGACGGATCGCCGGTGAGCTCAACAGCCTCGCCGGGCGAACGGAGCAACTCACGAACGCGTTGTGTGGCACCCAGGGTTTTCTGCAGCTGGCTGAACATATCGGCAAAGCCCGCAAACGTTCCACCGACAAAGGCCGATACAATCACAAACATGGTGAGATCGCCGGTGGTGAGCTGACCCGATTTGATCATGTTGGCACCATACCACATCACAAATGCAATGGCACCGAATACGCTGAAGATCATGAAGCTCACAAATGCGCCGCGGTAACGTGCATTGCTGATGGCTGTTTCAACAACGCTCATCACGCTGCTCGTGTAACGTTTCATTTCGTAGCGTTCGCTGGTAAATGCTTTTACGATAGAGATCCCCTGGAAGGTTTCCTGTACAATGGTGCCACTGTCGGCCAGCTGATCCTGGGCACGGCGCGCCATCTTCTTGATGCGTACACCAAAGAATACGGCCACCACGGCTATGAGGGGCACTACGGCCAGCATCACAAATGCGAGCTCCGGCGATTTCCAGAAGATCAGGCTCAGTCCGATGATCAATGTAAAAATGCCTCTCATAAATTCGGCCAGCGTAAACGAGATCGCATCCTGGATTTGCGAAAGATCGGAGCTGATGCGGTTACTGAGATCGCCCACGCGGTGATCGCTGTAAAAGCTCATGGGCTGGCTCAGCAGGTTGCCATACAGATCGCGCCGCATATTGGCCAGCGACTTCTCTCCTACTTCGGTAAGCAGGTAAATGCGCATAAAAGAAAATACGGTTTGAACCGAAAGTTGTAAGAACAGCAAAAGTAAAATGGTGTTCAGGCTTAAGTGAGCTGTCTTCAGGTTTTCAAAAAAACCTCCACCCATCATCGGGTTATTCGACATGGGTACCTGGGCTCCGGGTGCGGCCGCATCAATGAGCTTTCCCAGGAGCAATGGAAAGATCATGGTGCTGAAAGCCGAAAGTGCAATGAACACCAGGCTCAGAACAAATTTGCCGCGAAAAGGCCTCAGGTAGGCAAACAACATAAATGCCTCGCGCAGGCTTTCCTTGGTGATCTTTACTTTTTCGGGCTCCTTTTTGAGGTTGCCATTGCTGCTAAATCTGTCTTTCGCCATTGATCGTTGTGTTCAAAACCCCACGTGCATTCGGGGCAGCAAATATAAACCGCTAAGCACACTTCACCTGATCAAAACGGTGAAGCACATATTTTCGTCGTTGAATTGTTGGGCAGCGCAGGGCACATGTTTTACGCCAATTGTCCCATTACTCCTGGCATCTACTCAAAGCGCAGGTGCTTTACAGATTCGCCAGAATCGCGCAGCTCGATCAATGAATCGATGCCAATGGCCAGGTGTCTTGCCACATAACTCTCGGTTACGGCCAGGTCACTCTTCGATGTTTTTACACCTTCGGGCACCATGGGGTTATCACTCACCAACAGCAAAGCGCCCTTCGGAATTTTATTCACAAAGCCCGTAATGAATATGGTGGCCGTTTCCATATCGATGGCCATGGCCCTGGTCTTACGCAGGTAATTCTTGAATTCATCATCATGTTCCCATACGCGGCGGTTGGTGGTATACACGGTGCCCGTCCAGTAGTCCATATCATATTTCACAATGGTGGCCGATACTGCCTTCTGCAACCTGAAGCTGGGCAGAGCCGGTATCTCAGGCATGATATAATCGTTACCGGTGCCTTCTCCCCTGATGGCAGCAATGGGCAGGATCAGGTCGCCCAGCCGGGTATCTTTTTTCAGACCGCCACATTTGCCCAGGAACAGCGCCGCCTTGGGATGTATGGCACCTAAGAGATCCATGCAGGTTGCCGCCATGGGGCTTCCCATCCCGAAATTAATGATGGTGATGTTCTCGGCCGTTGCAGTTTGCATGGGCTTGTCTTTTCCCATGATCTCCACGCCAAAGCGTTGAGAGAACAGATCGATATAATGAATGAAATTGGTAAGCAGGATGTATTCACCAAAAGTTTTCAGTGGCCTTCCCGTGTATCGCGGCAGCCAGTCGCTTACAATTTCCTCTTTCGTCTTCATTCTTCTCCCCCTCTTTCTTTCATCTCAAACATGCCGCTCATCAGGTCTTTGAATTCAAAGCCCTTTACGAGGTTGTGCTTGCTCAGCTGGCTGTACTCGGCCAGGCCGTGAAGCACAAGCTCCATCAGGATCACCTTATCTGCCTCCGGCAATTTGGGATAAGACTGCTTTACCAGCTCCGGGAGGCCTTCAACACCCAGCAGCGCCTTCTGGTAAGCGAGATCATTCGACTGGTTCAACAGGCTTACTGTATATCCGTCGTTGAACCAATTAAGTATGGTTGCAAAGGGATTGGGAGCTTTGCCTTTTTTGGCTTTTTCGGGATTGGGAAACTTCTCTGCAAACAATGCGCGGATGGCTTTACCCACGAGTGTTTGCGCCACGTTGCTGGCACCTTCCAACTCCCCTTCATATACCAGCTCAACTTTTCCGGTAACGCTTGGCAATACACCAAACAGATCACTTACCCGAGCATGCGTTTTTGTATCGCCACCCAGCAGCATCCTTCTCTCGGCAGTAGAATAGAGGTTCTCCAGTGCACTGATGGTAAGCCTTGCCGACACACCGCTCTTCTGATCAACCAGCTCACTCTTGCGTGCTTCGATGGCGATGTGCTCAATGAGATCGATGAGCATTTCGCTGATGGTGATGCTTGCTTTTTGTTCTTCGCTGATATGTGCCTCCTGCAAGGTAATTTTTTTCGAAAGCTCGAGCGTCTTTGGGTAATGGGTAAGTATCTGGCTGTCGATCCTGTCTTTGAGTGGCGTAACAATGCTCCCGCGATTGGTATAATCTTCCGGGTTTGCCGTGAACACAAACTGAACATCGAGCTGCAACCTTAGCTTGAACCCACGGATCTGAAGATCGCCTTCCTGCAGAATATTGAAGAGCGAAACCTGGATGCGCGCCTGTAAGTCGGGCAGCTCATTGATCACAAAAATGCAGCGGTGACTCCTTGGGATCAAACCGAAATGGATCACTCTTTCGTCGTTATAGTGCAACCTCATCGATGCCGCTTTGATCGGATCCACATCGCCCACCAGGTCGGCCACCGACACATCTGGTGTGGCAAGCTTCTCGGTATAACGCATATCGCGGTGCATCCACTCAATGGGTGTCTCATCGCCCATTTCATTCACCATTTCTATGGCATACCTGCTCAATGGCTTCATGGGATCATCATTGATCTCGCTGCCTTTGATTACCGGTATGTATTCATCGAGCAGGTTCAGCATTAACCTTGCAATACGCGTCTTTGCCTGCCCTCTCAACCCCAGCAAAATAATGTTGTGCTGCGAAAGAATGGCCGTCTGCAATTGTGGGATCACCGTATCATCATATCCCTGGATACCGGTAAACGGGTCTTTCTTTTCTTTGAGTAACCGTACCAGGTTATCCCGCATTTCAAGTTTAATGCTCTTGCTCTTGTAGCCCGATTTCTTTAGCTGGGCCAGCGTTTGTATCTCGTTTTGTCTCATCAAATTTATTTTTCGTCTATATCAATGTTCTGTATTCAATCCTCGAATTGCCGAGCAATTCAATGTTGCCTGCTTTTTTTCCTTTTTGATCCATGATAATAAAATTCGCACTGTTATCTCTTAATTCCTTCACCAATATATACCCGCGTTTGGTGAGTGCCTGCTTCATTTCTTCGAAAACCGCTATTGCTTTGCCTTCCGCACGATCGCGCAAAACCACATTCATGGTAGCAGCCTTTAGCTTCGAATCGTTGTTCATCATTGTGCCTTTTGGTTGGCATTCATCACAGCCATTCTTTCTCTCCTTGAACAGCCGGGTTTTTACATCGCCATCAAATTCAAAACTATAGTTCAGGGCGTAAAATTTCGACCTTATACCTTTTACATGTTGAATGTTTGTTTCTGAAATGAAGTATAGGGTATCATCATAAAACTCGCCGCCATATGCCTCCAAAGCCGCCAGTGAATCAGCCAACCGTTGCGCCGATTCTATGGAGTCTCTGATCCTTTTCTCTTCTGATTTCAATAATGCCTCACGCTGACTTTTTTTTTCGGGACCAAACAAATCACGGCCTCCCGAAACATCTTCATGCCCCGGATTAAACACAGCCGATAGCGGTGGATAAACCGTCCAACCCTGCCGGGCCGGGCGGTTCAGCCAGGCGTTGTCCATTTCATCATCGCGGTATGGCTTAGAGAGATGAAACAAGCTTACGAGGTCGGAAATTGTAGTTGATGAATAGGCCCGCTTCATCACCTGAATACCAAATGTGTCGAGCAGCTGCCCGCCAATTCCATCCATCCTGATATAGTCAGACTGGGCCAAATCAGCACTCCTCGAATAAAAATCATGACTCATCTCAATAATGGTTCGCTTGCCAATTTCATTCAGGTCTTTATCGAGCAGGATCGCGCCATTGAAAATTGTAATGCTATAATAATTCCCGTTTGGAAGAAGAACCGGAAACATTTGCGACACTTCTTTTACTTCATTCAGCTTAGAATTTAACAGATAACTTTTCTGATTGTTGAGGTCTGAAACCACCACCTGCTTGTCCGAAACCTGTATGTTGTTATAGCGCGCCCTTAACCTGATCTCTCCTTTCTGATCGATGAGTCCCATAGATTGGCCGTTTGAAAATATGGCCAGTCCCATTGCGCCAAATTCGCCCAATGTATTGAAATCGGGGTTGGGTTTAATCACTTCTTTCCCCTTTACATCTATCACACCAAAGTAGCCATCGGTGCGGTGTGCCAGCATTCCCTGCTTCACTTTTGCGCTTAGCTCAAAGCTGCTGCTCAACGGCAGCACAAAATTTCCCTGCAGATCTATGATCCCACTTTGTACACTGTCGTTCACTTTCTTCTCAACCACACAATATCCTTCGCTAAAATAGCTAACGCGGTCGAACCTGGGAGCAATCACCATTTGCCCCATTGTATTCACAAAGCCCCAGTAACCACTTTCGGTTCTCACTGCCGCCATGCCTTCACTAAACATAGTTGCTTTTTCAATCTCCTCCCCGTTCCACTGATCGAGTATCTTAATTTCGCGACCGCTCATGTCGATGATGCGCAGCGGTCCGCCCTCCGGTGCAACAATAGCATACCCGCGATCAAAGCATGTTGCCGACCGGTACAAGGTGCCTATCTGCATCAGCTTATTTTTTACATCCAGCAATTTTATCATTCCATCAACATCGCGGGTAACGATGATGCCGTCTTTTTCAGCGAACCCCGTTGGCGAACCATTCCATTTTGCAATTTCATTCCCGTTCAGATCAATGAGTACAAAGCCCTCCGATTCATTGTACCTCACCAAAAGATAATTAACACCTTGCGGAACAGCGATCATCGCCGTGCCTAAGCCGCCTATAAACGGCAACTGGCGGCCGTAAGCCGGTGCCTGACACATGAAAGCGGCTGCAAGCATGAAGATGCAGATATGAAGGGTTTTTTTCATAGGGTTTATTTTACCGTTCTTCTCCGGTTTCTTTCAAAGTCTTCGAACAAATAATCGCCAAGTCCCTTCAAGGTACTGTAATAGGCACGGCCATTGTTAATGCGGGTAAAGTCTCTCACAAACTTCTGCAGGTAAGGATCGCTGGCAATCATAAACGTAGTGATGCCGATGCCCAGCCTTCTTGCCTGCGCAGCCATGGTTAGGGTTTTGTTGATGATCTTCCGGTCGAGCCCAAAGCTGTTTTGATAATAACCATTTCCCTCTTTGAGGCAGGTAGGTTTTCCATCGGTAATCATGAAGATCTGCTTATTGGAATTCTTCCTTTTACGCAGCAACTCCATAGCAAGCTCAAGCCCCGCATAGGTGTTGGTGTGGTACGGACCTACCTGCAGGTAAGGAAGGTCTTTCACTTCAATGGGCCAGGCATCGTTGCCAAACACAATGATGTCTAAAGTATCTCGCGGATATTTGCTCTTGATGAGTTCTGCCAGCGCCATGGCCACCTTTTTTGCTGGCGTGATCCGGTCTTCGCCATACAGGATCATGCTGTGAGAGATATCAATCATGAGCACCGTAGATGTTTGCGCTTTATAATCTTTTTCCCTGATCTCGAGATCATTTTCGGTAAGGTTAAATTCATCAATGCCATGATTCACCTGGGCATTGTGCAGGCTGGCCGTTAAATCAATCTGGTCGATGCTGTCGCCAAAAGTGAACCGGCGTACATCGCTGTTGGTTTCATCGCCCATGCCAGAGTATGGCGTACGGTGATTTCCTTTCTGGCTTTTCTTCAGTTTGCCAAAGATCTCTTCGAGGCTTTTTTTGCGGATGCTCTGATTAGTTTTGCCGGTTGGGGTTAAATTCCCTTCAAGTGGATCTTCTTTGATATAGCCTTTGTCTTTGAGGTCCTGGATAAAGTTGCCAATGCCATATTGTTCGCCGGTGAGTCCGTGTTCGTTGTCGAGTTGCGTAAGCCAGTCGAGCGCTTCTGCAACATCGCCATTGGTGTACTGCATCAGCTGCAGGAACAAATCGAGAAGTTTCCTGAAGGGATCTCCGGCTGCGGGATCAGGAACGTATTTGCTGAATATATGTCCAATCATCTGATGAGGCCTGAGTTAAGGATTCAAAAAAAAGGCGGTCAAATCTAATAACAATATACTTGAATTCTTGTTGCAAGGCAAATTATGCTTTGGGTTCAATTGGTTACTTTTGCCGCATGAAACTCAAATTTATTTTCATCAGCTTCATCGTGAGCCTAAGCGCCATGGCCCAGGAAGGCCGGCAGCTTTGCGTTGCATTTTATAACCAGGAAAACCTCTTTGATACCATCGATGCCCCGGGCAAAGACGATTCGGAATTTCTGCCCGCCGGCAAATATTTCTGGAACCACGAAAAATACATGAACAAAATCAGCAACATGAGCCGGGTCATCTCTTCAATGAACAACAACCACGGACCTGATTTTATGGGCATGTGCGAAGTAGAGAATGATATTGTGTTGCATGATCTTGCCTTGCAGCTCAATACCCATAACCTCAACTACAACTATATCTGGTTCGAAGGTCCCGATGAACGTGGGATCGACAATGCGCTCATCTATAAACCTTCGGTGATTAGGCACGCGAAGAGCCACCATTTGCCGGTGAATGCCGATAGTATTGGTGGCGATCATACCCGCGATATCCTGCTTGCCGATTTTAACCTCCTTAACAATACGCGGCTGGTGATTGTTGTGAACCACTGGCCAAGCCGGCGCGAGGGTGAAACAGAAAGCGAATACAAACGCATCTTTGTTGCGCGCACCGTAAAGCACATTTGCGACAGCATCATAAAATCGGATCCCAAATGTCATATTATGGTGATGGGCGACTTTAACGATTACCCTGATAACCGCAGCCTGAGCGAGATCATGATGGCCCGCCCAGATATGAGTGCCCTCCCGGCCAGGGCGTTTTATAATCCCATGTTTTCAATGATGAAAGCAGGAGGCGGATCATACCGGCATAAAGGCAACTGGAACTTTCTCGATCAGATACTGCTCAATCAAAATCTGCTCGATATGAAATCGAAGCTGCACTATGTGGCCAATTCAACAGCAGTGTTTAAGCAAGACTGGATGCTCGAAACAGAAGAGAAATACAAAGGCAATCCCAAGAGAACATTTGGAGGCACCAAATACCTCAACGGCTTCAGCGATCATTTGCCGGTGTACCTGTACCTGCAAATGAAGTAAAGCTGCATGCCGGTAGAACTTATAGAAACTGCAGACGGATCAAACACATTGTTTGACACGCACCTCCATGAAAGCTGGCACTCGCTAAATGGTGCGCTTACTGAAAGTAAACATGTATTCATAGAAGCGGGATTGTTGTTTATGCTGAACCAACAGGGCATAGATCATCGAGCAGAGTTTAACCTTTTTGAAATGGGCTTCGGCACCGGCCTCAACGCAATACTCACGCTCGTGCAAACTGCGGATAATGATGTAACCATCAACTATGATTCCCTTGAACTTGAGCCGCTGCCCTTATCATTCATGCACGAGTTGAATTACCAGGATTTACTTGAACCCAAAGCTCAACCATTTTTGAGGGCCATGTATGAATCTCCGTGGGATCAACCTTGCTCAATTACCAACCGGTTCATCCTTCATAAGATGAAAGGATCACTGCTGAGCCACACGTTTACGAACAAATATCACCTGGTGTATTTCGACGCATTTGCACCGGCGAAGCAACCTGAATTATGGACCACCGAAATCTTTGAAAAATTGTTTAACAGCCTGGTGCCCGGCGGTGCGTTGGTAACCTATTCGTCTAAGGGAGAAGTAAAGCGCACATTGCGAAATGTGGGATTTGAAGTGCAACGGCTTGCCGGTCCGCCTGGCAAGCGCCACATGTTGCGGGCCGTAAAGCCAACGTCGGCCTGAACCAACAGCCATGGGATCAACACAAACATACGACTACCTGGTAATTGGCGGCGGACTGGCAGGAACACTTTTTGCTCAGCAATTGCTAGAACACAATAAGAGTTTTCTTCTTTATGATCCCTTGAAAAAGCAGAGCTCAAGTACCTTGGCGGCCGGCATGTTTAACCCGGTAAGCGGCAAACGCATGACGGTGGCACCCAACATAGATGAACTGCTTCAATGCATGACCGGTGCCTACCGAAAACTGGAAAGCGAGCTCGGTTGCAGCCTGCTTATCCTTCAAACCATTGTTCAGGCTTTCGGAAATACGAAGGAGGCAAACGATTTCTGGGCGGCCGGTGAAAATGCAGCATTTGGCCGCTTCATCATCAATGATGTTGACATGCCGCCGGCATTGAACGCGCCCTTCGGTGGCTTTGCCATCAAAGGAGGAGGTTGGGTAAACACACCACTTTTGCTTGAGCGTTTCTGGCAACTGCTTGAACGCAAAGATCTGTTGGTGAATGATGCGATCGATTATTCCCAACTCAACTTTGAAGGGGGAACCTGGCATTATAAAAGCCATGAATTTAACCGTGTTGTTTGTTGCGAAGGATATCACTACACCAGCAATCCCTGGTTCAGCAGCCTGCCGTTTAAGTTGTGCAAAGGTCAGCTTTTGCTCATCAGGTGTGAGATGCCCGGGCCGCCATGCATTCTCAAGAAAGGAGTTTACGTGGTTCATTTGCACGACGATGTTTATAAGGTAGGTGCTACTTATGAATGGGACGAAATAAATGAGTTGCCTGATGCAACAGGCAAGGCAGTACTTGAATCAAAGTTGAGAGAGATGCTCAAGGTTCCTTTTAAAGTGCTCGATCACCTGGCCGGTGTGAGGCCTACCACGCGCGACAGGAAAGCTATCATAGGCGCCCACCAGGATCAGAAAAATCTTTATTGCTTCAACGGCCTCGGCACCAAAGGCGTATTGCTTGCACCCTACCTGGCTCAGCAACTTTATGCGCATATTGAGCACGGCCATCCCATCAGCCCCGATGTAAGCCTCAATAGGTTCCTCACAAAAGGATAAAACTTCACACAAAAGCCAGTGTCATTATTCACAAAAGTGCATTAGTTATAGGGAGCATAAACGCTGCGCTTGCTATACTTGTATATGCAATGGACTATCAGAAAGATCAGGCTGGAGCTGAAATACACCTGGAAGATCTCGAGGAACGAGAGTACCTATAAAGAGAATTTTATTGTTGAATTGAGAGATGGTTCAATCACGGCAGCCGGAGAAGTAGCGCCCAATATCCGTTACAACGAAACACCTGCCATTATTGAATCGGCGTTCAGCCAATTCATGGAAGCCGGTGCAGAAGACATCCGCAATTTAGACGATCTCCAGGATGTGTTCAATCGCCTGAAGCTACCCAATGCCCTTAGGTTTGGAATTGAATCTGCCTTGGTGCACCTGCTCTGCCAGCAGCGTGGCGAGGGCATTCATGAGTTCCTGCATGTTCCACAGCCTCACCAGGTGTGCAGTTGTTATACGCTGCCCATTATGGATACTGCGCAGATAAGCGCTTTCTTCGATGAACACAATCTGAAAAGGTTTGCGCAAATAAAGATCAAGGTGAATGAGGCCGCCGCCATCACCCAGATCAATGAGCTGCATGGCTTAACTTCTGCGCCCTTGCTAATTGATGCCAACGAAGCATGGAAAGATCCCGGTGAGCTGCTCAGGTTTATGAAAGAGCTGAAGCCATTTAACATTGCCTTTATTGAACAACCCATGCCGGCGCACATGGTTGAAGAATATGTTGCGCTCAAACCGCATTCACCTTACCCGCTTATGGCAGATGAAAGCGTGACGGATGCCCCTGATTTTGATCTGCTCGAACAACAATTCCATGGTGTAAACATGAAGCTGATGAAGGCCGGGGGTTATGTAAATGGTGTGTCTATCCTTGAGCGGGCCCGCCGGCGTAAAATGATCACCATGGTGGGATGTATGGTAGAAACAACGCTGGGCATTGGCTGCGCCTGGAACCTTTGCGGAATGGCCGATTACGCCGATCTCGACGGATGCCTCATCATCAGCAATGAGCCCTTTCACCTGCTCAAAGAAGAACAGGGATATTTTGAATTAAGCGGCAACAAGCTGTTACTTCCGCAATGAATACTGCATCGATAGCCGAACTAAAAAAGGAGCTGCAACATCTTTCGCAACCGCAGTTGATCAGCACCTGCCTGCGACTGGCAAAATTCAAAAAAGCCAACAAAGAACTGTTGCACTATCTCTTGCTCGAGGCGGCCGATGAAGATGATTACATCAGGAAGGCCAAACAAGAGATCACCGAGAGGTTTGATGAAATGCCGTTTAACAGCCTTTTCTTTACCACCAAATACATCCGCAAAACACTTCGCATCACACAGCAATACATTAAGTATTCGGGGTTGGATCAAACCGAAATTGAGTTGTTGATCTTCTTTTGCAGTGGCCTTAAAAAATCATTCCATCACTGGCGCAGGCACCAGGCCATTCATTCAATTTACAACCGGCAGCTCGATAAGATACAGAAAGTTCTTAAAGGCCTGCATGAAGACCTTCAGTTTGATTACGGAAAAGAAATTGAAAAACTGCAGCTATAGTTACAGGCCGTATGCAAGTTCATCTGTAAGATCGCCCGCAATGCTCCGTTGATGCCCTTTCTCCTTCAGTCTTTCGGCAAGTCTTCCGTGCATTACAACGCCCAGCATGGCCGCCGTTGCCGCTTCATATCCCTGGGCAAGCAAAGATGCAATGATGCCCGTTAATACATCGCCACTGCCTCCGGTAGCCAGCAACACATTGCCCGTAGTGTTAAAGCAAAGGGTACCATTTGGCAACGCTACACTTGTATAAGCACCTTTAAGCACCACAATGATCTTGTGTTGCTTAGCCATTTCAATTTGCTTTTTCAATCTTGCCCTGCCATTGGCCGATGTTCCAAAGAGCCTGTCGAACTCTTTGGGATGCGGCGAAATGATGGCATCTTCGGGAAAGCTGAACACCTGCCCGCTCCTAAGCACCGAGGCAATTGCATTGAGGGCATCGGCATCAATCACTACCGGTTTGTTCATGCGCTGCATCCAGCTGATCACCGCTTTTACCGTATACGGATGCGTGCCGAGTCCCGGACCTACAGCTACAGCATCAAAGCGGTCGGTAAGCGGCAGGTTCCTCATCTCATACAATTCATCATCTGTTAACACCATCGCTTCGGGCAAAGCGGTTTGAAAAATGGTATAACCCACCTTGGGAACAAAAGCCGTAAGCAGGCCACAACCCGCTCGCAGCGCGGCACGGGAGGCCAGCAAGGCGGCGCCCATTTTTCCATAGCTTCCGGCAATTACCAAAGCATGGCCGAATGATCCCTTATGCGAGAAGCGCCCTCGTGGCTTTGTTACAGTATGGGCCCAGGCCACATCAAGCAGCTGGTATGGGCTTTCGGCTAACTTTGCAAATGCCGGATCAAGGCCAATTGGCAATACTTCCACCTCGCCGGTAAACGCATACATCTCTGCAAAGAGGAATGATTGCTTCAACTGCTGAAAGGTGAACGTATGATCTGCCTTGAAAATCACCGAAGATGTTTCATCAAATTCTTCATCTACGTAAGCAGGCAAACCACTGGGAATATCAACGGAGATCTTAAGTGCATTGCAGTTGTTCATCTGTTGGATCAAAGCCCCGGCAAGCCCGCCTACAGGCCGGTTCAAGCCGCTGCCATACAATGCATCAATGATTACAGTTGCCGGTTTAATCTGTGCGAAATCTTTTTCATTTGCCAGCTCTGTTAATTGCGTGTGGCTAATTTCATGAAAGCGTTGAAGATTGATCCGATGGTCTTCTGATCGCTTGCTACCATCGTTGAGCAGGTAAACGTTTACCTGAATGCCCAGTTCAATCAGCAAGCGGCTAATGGCCAGGCCATCGCCACCGTTATTTCCTGGTCCGCAAAAAACGGCCACCACCTTTTGTTCTGTTGCCGGCCATAGCCTGAGCAATGCATTGGTAAATGCCATGGCGGCGCGTTCCATCAAGTCTACAGACCTGATGGGCTCATGGGTGATGGTATATTGATCCCATTCGCGGATCTGTTTTGCATTGAGCAAGGGCGTCATGACAAACGAAGGTAAATAATTACTGTGTCATCGATGCACCCATGATCTCCGTCAGCAATCGCTCACCTTGAGATCAGGAAACCCGAATGCCACATTTCATGTTCGCCGCAGATGCTGACCAGGTATAACCCGTCAGCCAGCTCTTCAAGGTTGAGCTCAGTGGCTGATCCCGGTTCAATGGTGATCCTTGAACTTTGCAGCTGCCGGCCTTCGGGGGTTGTTAGCAATACAGTATACAATCCTGCTTTTGCTATAGAATTTGCGATCATCAGCCGGCCCTGGTTCGGATTTGGATACAGCAGGAAACTGCCCGGTCCCCTGAGATCAGCCAATCCGCTGTGAACAACCGGCCTTTTATAGGTGATGGTTTTCAGGAGGCTGTCGAAACGGTTGCAGGCAAAGCCCAGCTTCACCTTTACAATACCACTTGCAGAGTCGCTCTTTACGCTGATCGAAGTGCTGCCCTGGCCCGACTGAATTTTCCAGCCCGCGGGCACCTGCCACTGGTAGCTGCTTACAAATGACATAGGGGGAACCGAGTAAACGCAAGCGATACCAGGTGCAGCAACACTATCCGGACCAGAAATTGACTGCGTAAGCACAGGTTTGGGTTGTATACCTACTGTCAGGCTCACAAACGAGCTCGTGTCGCAGCCCCGCACCGCCCTTACTTTTACAAGGCCGCCGGTATTTGAAGTGAACACTTCTATGCTGCCATAACCTTGTCCGCTTTGAAGGCTCCATCCTGCGGGTACTTGCCACAAGTATGAACTGCCGCTGATGGTGCTGTTTAACGAATAGGTTTTAAACTCGGCCGGGCATACCATCGTATCTCCGCTAATGTTAACCGGCTGGGTTGCATACAGCGGACTCACGCTGAGGTATGCGGCCGCGCTCGTATCGCATCCCATCACGGTTCTAACGCTGATGGTTCCGCTCTGCACACCCGGCACAGCTCTCATCAGGTTGGTGCCCTGGCCCTGGGTGATGGCCCAGCCGGGAGGCACCTGCCAAAGGTATTGCTGCATGCCACCTACATTGGTATAATAACTTTGGATCGATCCGCGGCAAGGTGAATTGTCGCCATAGATAACATTTGCAGGCACCGCATCGCCATACACCGGGATCAGCTTTGCCGTGGGACCACTGATATCACAATTGTCGAGCAGCCGAACCACCAGCACGCCACTGCTGCTTCCTGGTATCACATCGATGCGATTGGTGCCTTGCCCGCTCACCAGGCTCCACCCAGCGGGCAATGTCCATTGATACGTATATGAAGCACTGATGGTGTCTGAATAAAATGTTTGAACCCTGCCTTTGCAAACGGCGCTGTCGCCTTTAATGGGATTAGGCAGAATGCCCGTAAAACCTGAGGTTACCTGGGGCACCTCAACTGTGTCGCTGATGGTGGTTTCGCAGTTGGTGGCGGTTGTTAAAAGTGTTAACCTGATGCGGTGCGTGCCATGCTGCGTAAAGGTGTGCAGCAGAATACTATCTCCACTATACGTGGTAAATGTGTTTGAACCGGGTAAAGTTTCCACCGACCATAACTTTGTACCACTGCTCTTGGGCCCGGTGCGGTTATAACCAAAGGCATAATTTATACATCCTGTGCGGCGCTTTGTGATTTGTGCAGTTACCGGATCTTTTACGCGAATAGAAAAAGTTCGCTGAACCCGGCCTTTGATTGTGCATTTATTGTCGTAGCTGGTGATGAGCATGTAATAAGGCTTGTTGTCATTTACGTCGGCGGCCGATGGGGTCCAGCAAAACAGGAAGCTATCCTGCCTGGGCTTCAGGCCGCTGTAAAGTGGGGTAAAGGTTGCGCCTTTCTGGACCAGCGCCGGCGGTGGCGTCCACTGCAGATTGGTTGAATCTCCATCGAAGTCTGTTGCTGCTATCCTGAAGCACGTTTGTTCGCCGGTGCAAAAACTAAAATCATAAACTGTGGCGGCAGGTGATATGCTGTCTTTATAGGTCTTCAATACCGGGGGTGAATTCGTCGGGCACGAAACACTGTAGAAGTCAACGTCTCTTCGGGTTGAACCCACATTGGAAACCACGCCCCCTACCGTTCTCCATTGTGTGATCTCCAGCGTGAAGCTCGAATAAAAAATTCCAATGGGCCTGAACCTCACATCGCCCGTGATCGAATCAACATACATTCCGAAGAAAGTATTGCCGGCACCATTGCTTTGATAAGGCATACCCAGGTACGGAAATGGCGAAGTGACATTGTAACTCGCACTATAGGTGGCCGGACGGTTAAAGTCAAGAAGTGCAGTAGCCAGCTTATAACTCAGCGAATCGCCATCGGGATCAATCGCTCCGGGATTATAAGAAAAATCCTGCCCCGAGCACGCGATAACCACCGGTGCACTGTTCAATACGGGCGATGAATTCACTGCGCCGGTACAACGGTTCAACGATGTTTCCATGTAAACATATTCTGTAGTGGTTGGAAAAGTAAGGTTCCCCGCCTGGTGGCAGCAACCGGCGTACGTAACCGCAAATTCACAGCAGCCTGTAGGTAGCGTGTTTGCATTAAATGTGCCTTGAAATGTAAGGATCTCAAAGCCGGGGGTGAATGATCCGGGCGAACGGGTACCGCAATTGGTACACACCGATGTGATTGATGAACATAAGGAGATCGCATCTACTGCAACAGGCGTTGCCGTTTTGAGCATAGGAACTGTGCCAAGGCTGGTGCCAAAGAAGCCGGCTGATTTTCCAATCACATTGGCCGTAACGGCGCAGGTGCCCGGGCAGGGCGAGCAGATGGGCGTATTGCCGCATACCTGGTACAACTTAAGCGTTATCGTGTAGATGCCGTTACCTGCAGTGGCGAATGAGAATTCTCCCCCGGCAATGTGCACGGCAAATGCCTTTGGAGAAAGCACGGAGGTAACAAATGCAAAGACAAGAAATAGCCTGAAGCCCGATGAAATTCTGGAAGGTTTCATAGCTCGAGATCAATTTGGTATTGCCAAAGCTACGCGCTGAACACAGAATCAAAGCTTTAATTATTCTTAATTAAACATGGTAGTTTATTAAGTTTTTGATGCGTAGTAAGCTTCGGCAACTTCCTCAAGTTCGGCATACCACGCTTCACCAAATTTGGCAATGAGTGGTTCTTTCAGGAACCTGTAAATGGCAACTTTTTCTTTATCGCCCAGCGTACATGCCGCACTGCAAATATCCCAGCGGTTATAGTTGAGCGCCTCGTAGTCGCCCACTTTGGTAACCCTTACAGGGTACAGGTAACAGCTCATCGGTTTTCTGAAAGTTGTAGCTCCGTCGAGATATGCCTGTTCAAGGCCACATTTGAGAATCCCGTGTTCATCGCGGGTCACAAAATTACATTCGCCACCCTGAAGGCACGTGGTTACCCATTCGTTGTCTTCGTCCTTCTCAACAAATCCTCTGGCTGCAATGTCTTTTTTTGAAGCACCAGTAAGATACGGTTCAATGCGGGTGAACTCTTCTTCTATCCTTTGCTTTTCTTTTGGAGTAACAGGAGCACCCATATCACCTTCAATACAGCATGCGCCTTTACAGGCCGTGAGATTGCAGATGAAATTGAAATCAAAGAGCTCTTCCGAAACAAGTGTCTTACCAATAATGATCATAGCAACCTACCTTGTTTCCAATGCCTCTTCATGCTTCTTGTTGGCAAGCTGCCCGCATGCGGCATCAATGTCTTTACCACGGCTGCGGCGCACCCTTGCTATCACTCCGTTGCGTTCAAGAAAGGCGCAAAACGCATCCACCTTCCCTGAGTCGGCTTTTTCAAAACGGCCATCTCCTGTAGGATTGTATTCAATTACGTTCACTTTGGAAGGAACTTTCTTACAAAATGCAAGAAGCTCTTTAGCATCAGAAAGGCTCTCATTAAAATTTTTGAACGCAATGTATTCAAACGTAACCCTGCGTTTGGTGCGATCATAAAAGTAGCGCAATGCCTCGCCCAGCGCCTGCAGGTTATTGCTCTCGTTGATGGGCATAATGAGGTTTCGCTTCAAATCATTGGCGGCATGCAAACTCAAAGCCAGGTTAAACTTCACACCATCATCGGCGAGCTTACGGATCATTTTTGCAATGCCCGCCGTTGATACGGTAATCCGCTCAGCACTCATGCCCAGCCCAGCAGGCGAAGTAATGAGCTCGATGCCGCGGAGCACATTTGTGTAGTTGAGCAAAGGTTCGCCCATGCCCATAAAAACAATATTGCTGAGCGGCTTTTGAAAATGCTGCATTGCCCAGTTACGGATATGCACCACCTGGTCATAAATCTCTCCCGGCTCGAGGTTGCGCTCCCGGTTGAGGGTTCCCGTGGCACAAAATTTACACGTAAGACTGCAACCTACCTGGCTCGATACACAGGCGGTCATCCGGTCTTCGGCAGGTATCAGCACACCTTCTACCAGCAAACCATCATGTAAACGGAACCCGCTCTTAATGGTGCCATCTGAGCTGATCTGCTTATCTTCTACCTCAATGGAATTGATCACATAATTTTCGCCGAGCCAGTCGCGGGTTTCAGCGGCCAGGTTGCTCATGCCATTAAAGCTTACGCACGATTTTTTCCAAAGCCACTCGTAAACCTGCTGACCGCGGAACGGCTTGTCTCCTCGCTGCACAAATGCCTCTTTCAACTGTTCCTGGCTCAGCAGGCGTATGTCTTTTTTCACTATACTCAAGCCTGCAAAGATAGGGATTAATCACATAATTTCTGAGTCGTTGACCGTTTTGAAGCCCGGATTTTATATGGAAAGAAATAAGAAACAATCAAAACTGTTTACCGAAACTTGTTTCAGTAACGTTCTACTTTCTTCTGCACGCTCATGCCGTTCGACGAGATGGTGAGCACGTACATTCCTGCAGGAATACCCTCGGGGCTTAGTGTAATTTCTACACCATCAGTGCGCTTGTTCAGCAAGGTCTTTCCCTGCATGTCCATCAGCTGTATCTCAAAGCCGGAGATCTTATTTGAAGCAATTTTCAGGTCGGCATTGCCGGCAGCAAACCCCGCGCTGTTCAAAAGCACTACCTGTTCGGCCAAAGCAGCTTGTTCATTTACGCCCAGCGAAATATCAAAGCCACGTTCAACCAAACGGTATTTAATGGGGCCATAATGCATCTTTGAAAACATAAGACTATCGGCAGCCACCAGCATTTCTGCCGCTTGCTGCATGGTAATCTCATTTGCATAGCTGTAAATTGATTCAATGAGCACGCGGGTGGTCATGTCCCTCCCCATATCGAGGCTCAGATCGTTGAGCATGCTACTCCAGATCAATGACGTTTTGTAGTAATCGCCACTGTCTATATCAGTTGGAAATTTATTGGGTACATCTGCATTCCGGCCATCCCAGTACACGTTATGGCCATCCCAGTTAAACACCTGCCGCCAGTGAAAATCACTGATGGCCTTCGAATGCTGGCAGGCCATATAATCGCCATTGGCCTCTTCCACTGCCAGCCGCTGGTGCCCCGACGTGGTATTGGGGGCTATGTAAAATGCCAAAGCATGAGTATATTCATGGGTGATCACATCGGCATCTTCGGCATCGGGTACGCCGCCGGTGCCAAAGAAAAGTCCGGGTTCTCCAAGTTGCGATGAAAACCGCGACTGGTCCTGGCCGCTATAAGCGTCAACATCTACGTTTATGCGAAACATGTTCTCAAAAGGCAGATCTATCGTTGCCAAATAATCGCGGTAACGGGTAATGTGATAGAGGCACATCATTTCCCTGAAAGTTGAGGTGCTCCTGTTAAAATCAAAGTTATTGCTCTTGTTCTTGTAAGGCGCCCGCACCGGGTTTTCGAGATCGGCAATAACCGCATATTTGTTGGCAGTGTAAAAAGTATCGTTTTCAAATTCGAGATGAACCTGCACCGGCTTGCGCTGCGCATTGAGCTCCACATAATCTCCGCCATTCTTGTTTACCCAGAGTCCGCCATCATCGCCATAAGTTTTCATGGCACTGGTTAACGGATCGGGATAAAAAACGCGGGTTTGCACCACAGTATCTTTGCGCGCAAAAAGATCAAGCGTTCTGGAGTTCACCACTTCTCCCCTGGCGTTCACAACCAATTCCTGCATCACACCGGCTTCATCGCGCTCTTTGCGGGTGTACATCGGTTGGGCACGGTTTGATCCAACCACGTATACAGGCACCATAGATCCTTGTGATGTAAGCGATGCCGGATGCTGGTCTGCCACACCTTCAAATAACAGCAGGTTGTTGATCACAGAGAGTACTGCGCCATTGTTGGCGAGGTTGATCTTTACACTGCTTTGGTAAACCTTCACGCCCTGGTGGGTATGAACAAACAAAAAATGCTTGCTGTAAGCACTGGCGCTGCTGCTTTCAAGCACCAGGCTGTTCATGTTGGTCTTTAATGCTGGAAAGAGATTGAGCAATGCCTGCCGTGCTTCTTCTTCCATGCTCACCTTTCCTTCGAGCTGTATCCCCGGCTTCAATATCTGGGCACTGCGGGGCGTGCTGAACGATAACATTTGTGCATGGGAAAGGGTAACCCAAAACAAAAGAAGTGGTAATACCGTCGAAATTTTTTTGATCATCTTACATTCATTACTCCCGCGATAACAGCTGCGGTTCAAACCGGTTTTGCTTTAAAACCTGCGTCAGGTCTGCCCAGCCGGAAGGAGCAACTTCAAATATAAAACCTTCTGTGTCAATATGAAAACCGGGATAAAATTTGACCGAAAACTGTTTGAAAAGCCTTATCATCTCATGCTGTTTTTCATAACTGCAGGGAGCAAAGCAACGTTCTAAAATAGCACACTGTATTTTCTTTGCGTTCAACACTGCTTCCCGGGTGGCCTCTCCATATGCATGTATCAGGCCGGGTACACCCAGTTGTTTTCCACCAAAATACCGTACCACCACACACATCACATTGCATAGTTCTTCGCTTTGTAAAACGCCCAGGATCGGCCTGCCAGCTGTGCCCGAAGGTTCACCATCATCAGAACTCTTCTCAACAGGCTGCCTCGGATCAACACGCAAGGCCCAGCAATGGTGTGTGGCTGCATGATGCTCCTTTCTTAAATGTTTCAACTGTTCACGTGCTTCCTCTTCATCAGCCACCGGCATCAGGCAGGCTATAAACCGGCTGCCGCGATCTTTGAAAGTTCCCGTCGAATTTGCCTCGATAGTCAAATAATGATCGGGCACCTGCATCAGCTCAATGAAATGAGTAAAATAGAAACAAGTGCGATTGCAAGTCCAGCCTTGCTCTGCACCGACAGAGGCTCTTTAAAAACCGCAACACCCAGTGCCGCCGATACAATCACAATGGCAATATTATTAATCGGGAAAATATAACTGCCATGAAAGTTCTCGAGGGTTTTCACCAGGAAGTACATGCAGAAATAATTGGGAAGCCCAAGCATAATCCCCCACAACAAATTTTTGGGCAAGGCCTGGACCCACTTGGCTGGATGTGCAACTACAAGCCATGCCGAGCCCACCAGAAATGCAACCGAAAAAACTGTGCAAATTATCGTGGCGGCATCCGATGGGGGAATGTAATTTTTTTCAACATAATGAAGCAGCGTATCAATACATCCACTCCCTGCAAAAACAATCAGCGGCAGGTACCAGAGTTTCAAGGAGCCTTGTGTGCGTTCGCCGCTTTGCCTGCTCACCAGGTAAACAGCCACCATCGATAACAGGATGCCAGTTACTTTTACCCCATTCACCGGTTCATGGTACAGCGCAACCGCAAATATCACGGGCACTGCCACAGATAATTTTGCAGCCACCATACTAATGGAGATGCCCGATCTCTGCGTGGTTTGAGCGATGGCATAAAAGGTTCCAATGAAAAGGCATCCAAGTATGGCGGTAAAACCAAACCAGGGTTTTGTCCATACAGCTTGTTCAACAATGGTATGATCGATGAGGAGATTTCCAACAACAGCACAAGTAAAATAGTTGATCACAATGGCGGTGAATGTGTGAACCCCAAAGCGATCGAAAAGTTTAAAGAAACAAACAGTGAGTGCAGAAAAAAAGATACTTGCCAGGAGGTAACTCATGCGCGTTGGTATTGTATCATGTTGATCCCATCGATGCTTGTTTGCTGAATCACCTGGCCACTGATTAAAGGCGCAGCAATGCCCGAATGGATGGTCTTGTCTGAATAAAACACAATGGCTTCGTCCCAGTTGTGGTTTGCGATTACATCATCGAGAAGCTTTGCCCCGCCTTCAATGATCAGGCTTTGCATATTGGCCTCATATAGCTTTTGAAGTAACTGGCTGAACCAATCCTTTTCCACATCGAGCCTGATATAATGGGTCTGACCCGACTCTTCTTCTTTGAGTTGGTTCAACACCCAGGTATGTTGTGAATCATCAAATACCTTAAGATGGCGTGGCAGTTTCAATTCCCTGTCGATCACGATCCGCAGCGGATCTTTACCAGGCCAGGCCCTTGCATTCAGGGCAGGATCATCGAGTAGGGCTGTGCGGGTTGCTACCATAATGGCCGCTTCTTCGGTTCTCCAGCGGTGCACGAGCTTCTGAACAACCTTACCGGTAATATGCCGTGCCTGCTCAAATTCTTCGCGGCTCATCGCAGATGCATCGGGTGCAATAAAACCGTTCATGGTTTGTGCCCACTTGAGAATTACATAAGGTCGCTTCTTTTCAATCCAGGTTAAAAAACGTTTGTTGATTGCACGGCATTCATGCTCCAGGATATTGCATTCAACCTCGATCCCAGCCTGTTTCAACCTCCCTATTCCCTGGCCCGAAACCAACGGGTTGGGATCAACCATGCCAATTACCACATGCCTGATATTTTCAGAGATAATAAGGTCGGCACAGGGCGGAGTTTTGCCGTGGTGGCTGCAGGGCTCGAGGTTTACATACAAGGTTGAATCACCAAGCAGCTCTTTGTTCTTAACAGAAGCTATGGCATTTACTTCGGCATGTGGCCCGCCAAAAGCCTGGTGCCAGCCTTCGCCGATAATTACATGGTTGTGAACAATTACACAGCCTACCATAGGATTGGGTGCAACATGGCCCGCGCCGTTTAAAGCAAGCTCCAGGCAACGCTGCATCCAAACTTCATGCTTCATGGCCGCGAATATAAGCAGCCGGCTTGAACCTATTCCTCTTTCAGAAAATCATAAGCGTACCAGGTGGGTGGTACAAAAGTTTCTTTGATGGTGCGCATGCTTACCCAACGGAGCAGGTTTACCATGGCTCCGGCCTTATCATTGGTACCGCTGGCGCGTGCTCCGCCAAAGGGTTGCTGACCCACAACAGCACCGGTGGGCTTGTCATTGATGTAAAAATTACCAGCAGCATTGCGCAACTTTTCGGTGGCCAGCTCAATGGCGTAGCGGTCTTGCGCAAGCACTGCGCCCGTTAGCGCATACTCCGATGTGGTATTAACCAGCTCAAGCGTTTCTTCAAACATGTTGGCATCATATACATACAGCGTGAGCACCGGACCAAAGATTTCCTCACACATGGTGCGGTATTTCGGGTCGCTGGTTACAATAACGGTAGGGTCAACAAACCAGCCTTCGCTCTTGTTATAGGTACCGCCGGCAATGATCTCGCAGCTGGGGTCCTGGCGTGCGTCATCAATGTAGCGCGCAATTTTGTCGAATGATTTTTCGTCGATCACCGCGTTCACGAAGTTGCGAAAATCTTCAACGGGACCTACTTTGATCTCGGCCAGCTGTGCCAGCATTTTCTCCTTCACCTCGGGCCAGAGATTGTTGGGTACATAGGCACGTGATGCGGCCGAGCATTTCTGACCCTGGTATTCGAATGCGCCTCTCACCAATGCCGTGCTGATCACATCGGTATCGGCAGATGCATGAGCGATCACAAAGTCTTTGCCACCGGTTTCGCCCACAATGCGGGGGTACGAGCGGTACTTGTGAATATTGTTGCCAATGCTTTTCCAGATATCCTGGAATACGCCGGTTGATCCCGTGAAGTGGATGCCGGCAAAATCATGGTGGTTAAAAATAACTTCGGCAGCCACCGGACCCGAAGGATAGATGAGATTGATCACACCCGGAGGAACCCCGGCCTGCATAAATATTTCCATCAGCACATTGGCCGCATACACCTGGGTATTGCTGGGCTTCCAAACCACCACATTGCCCATGAGGGCTGCAGAGCTCGGAAGGTTGCCGGCTATAGCGGTAAAGTTAAACGGCGTTAGAGCATACACAAATCCTTCGAGCGACCTATATTCAATCCGGTTCCAGATGCCACGTGTAGAGATGGGCTGATCATTGTAGATCTGGCTCATGAAATATACATTGAACCTGAGAAAATCGATGATCTCGCAGGCGCTGTCAATCTCTGCCTGGAATGCATTTTTGCTCTGACCCAACATGGTGGCGGCATTCAGCTTGGCGCGATAGGGTCCTGCAATGAGATCGGCTGCCTTTAAGAAAATTGCCGCCCTTTGTTCCCAGCTAAGCGATTCCCACCTGGGCTTAGCCGCCATCGCCGCATCTATGGCATCGGCCACATGCGACGCATCGCTCATATGAAACACCCCGAGGAGATGTTTGTGATCATGCGGAGGCCTTATTTCAATGGTTTTACCGCTGCGCACTTCATGGCCACCGATATACATCGGAATATCCAGCTGCCTGCTTCTTGCATCGGCCAGTGCAGCTTTGAGTTCAATTTTTTCTTTACTTCCCGGGGCATAATTGAGCACCGTTTCATTCACGGGCACGGGCACTTTGAAAAATCCTTTCATGTTCAGTCTGTTTTTTGAGGGTGCGAAGATAACTGAAAAATGCAATTGGAATAAAACACCTTCCTCCCTTCTGCCATTTCGGGCAATGTCGGTGGTAGCTCAGTAGAACACAAAGTCGGGAAGCGATTATCTTTGAAAAATCATCACCATGAAAAACACCACCACATTCATTTTCTTTCTAACCGTTTTATCACTGTCCTGTAACAACAGCAACATGAACTCCCGAACCGGATCAACCACACTACTTAAACCTACCGAAAGCAACTATGCCACCGTGAATGGCCTTAAAATGTACTATGAAATTTATGGGCAAGGCGAACCATTGGTACTGATCCATGGCGGCGGATCAACCATCCAGACAACTTTTGGAAACATCATTCCTTTGCTGGCACAAGACCACAAAATCATTGCGGTAGAAATGCAGGCCCATGGCAGAACGGCCGACATTAACAGGCCACTGAGCTTTGAACAGGATGCCGACGATATTGCCGCACTCTTAAAGCATTTGAAAATTGAAAAGGCCAGCCTCTGTGGTTTCAGCAACGGCGCAAGTACTACGCTCCAGTTTGCCATCAGGCATCCACAACTAACCGATAAGATTGTGGTGGCTTCTACCTTTTACAAAAAGTCGGGTGCTTTTAACGGCTTTTGGGAAATGATGAACACCGCCACTTTTGAATCCATGCCCAAAGCATTTAAAGATGCATTTATAGCGGTGAACCCCGATACTTCAGCACTGCACCAGATGTATAAACGCGATGTTGCCAGAATGAGATCGTTCAATGACATCCCTGATCAACTGCTCGCGTCCATCAAAGCCCCAACGCTCATCATTGCCGGCGATAAAGACGTGGTAACTCCCGAACATGCGGCCGAAATGCACCGCATGATCAAAAACTCTCGCCTGGCGATACTTCCCGGCGGCCATGGCGATTATCTCGGCGAGGTAACAACTCCGCAAGATTCTGCGCTGATCTCCTATACTGCTTCGTTGGTTAAAAAGTTCCTGAGAGTAGATTCAAACTGAATCATAGAATAGGGTCAAACATCGACTCAATTTCTTTCATGGTTAAATGATAGTAACGGTAAGTGTTATTTTGGTTATGGTATCCATTCGAATGGCCAGGTCGACAGCGGACCCATAAATTTTTCCACCCGCCATATTTTTTCTAAATAATCCAAATTTCATTTCTACATTCGTTCTCATACCCAATTTAGCCTGTTTTCCTGTTTCCCCCTGGCCCTCTCCTCTTTCTGGTTTTCATTAGGCTTTGTTGCGGTATGCTGCGCGCTTTTAAACCTATGCCGCTTTACACTGTGCGTTTTGCTATGCACGTAACGAAGCTTTAGAGACAGTGGCGTTTAGAACAGCATAAGAATCAGGATTAGAAAACTAATTCATAAATATCTCAGTAATGGAACTTATTGACCCAAACAACTACGAAGACAAAAAACCGAAACTAAAATCAGGTGTCATCATCGGGCATACTACCCCAACTACCGCAAAAATATGGTTCCGTGTATACCGGGAAGCGATCTGGTGGCTGGTCTTATCTGAAAGGCCATTCAAAGGCGACATGATAGGGCTGAACAGTTTGCAGGTGGATGAATATTTCAATTCTATTGATTATCCGATTGCCTATTCTACTAATTACGAGTTTCTTGAAAATGAAGGATTGGTGCACACCTTTGAGGTTGGCGACTTGAAGGAAAATACAAGGTATTATTACGCACTCATTGCTGATCGGGCATACATGCAAGAGATTCCACGGCGAACAGAAATTGGTTCAAATAATGAGAACTGGTTTAACACCATGCCGTTAGACAACATGAATGTAAGGTTTGGTTATTACAGCTGTCATGATCCGTTTAGCCGCGCCGACTATGGTGAGGGCATGTGGCCGAGCTTTTATCAGCTGTTGAAAGAAAAGCAGGCAAACTTTGCAGTGGGTGGCGGCGACCAGGTTTATGTAGACACGAACAAGGCTAGTGATATGAAAGACATCTGGCAATGGTTGAAGGAAAATAAAGTGGCCCTGGTAGATAAATACAGCAATGGCGCCGGACAACTGAATGAAGCTGAAATAAAAGACTACCTGGTTAAAATCTACCGCAACTATTACCGGATCTACTGGAGAAAAATAAACTTGTTAAACGTATATGCCCGCTTTCCTCAATACATGACTTTCCAGCACAGTGGGATCCGAAGCTTGGAATTCACGTGACTTGAAGTCGCG
>JADMIO011285634.1_pt1 | contig 31893 bp, 32 predicted proteins | sample 8958161 | NCBI WGS metagenome assembly JADMIO01 (sample SAMN16585339, study PRJNA669376) | soil metagenome | isolation source: Crop rotation soil | place: USA: Cullars Rotation, Alabama | collected 2011
CGCGACAACTTGTCCACGTGGAATTCTAAGCTTAGGATCCCAATGTGCTGGAAAGAGCTTGGCATGGAAGCAGGATAAGGAGGGGTTTAAAAAGCGGATGGACGAATACCTTGCCATTGCCGATAAACAAGGCATAAAAACCATATTCGTTTTCTTTGATGACTGCTGGAACAAGGAAGCAAAAATAGGAAAACAACCCGCTCCAAAACCTGGAGTTCACAATTCGGGTTGGGTACAGGACCCGGGACAACCCATGTCCAACGATACGAAGCTGTTTCCTGAACTCGAAAAATATGTGAAAGATGTGCTTGGCCGTTTTGGCAAAGACAAACGCATTTTACTTTGGGACTTATATAACGAGCCAGGTAACTCTGACAAAGGAAATCAATCTCTTCCATTGTTAAAAAGTGTATTTGCGTGGGCAAGGGCTGCAAACCCAGAACAACCCATTAGTTCAGGTATTTGGAGATGGAATTTGGAAGAACTTAACGCCTTTCAAATTCAAAATTCTGATGTAATTACTTATCACGATTATGAAGAACCAGCATGGCATCTTCGGGTAATCCAGATGCTTAAAACACATGGAAGACCATTGATTTGTACGGAATACATGGCTAGAACACGTGGTAGCAATTTTGCAAATGTCTTGCCTATGCTCAAAAAGCAAAATGTTGCAGCAATTAATTGGGGCTTGGTTGCTGGAAAGTCAAATACCATTTATGCTTGGGATACTCCAATGCCTGATGGTACGCAACCTAAAGTGTGGTTTCATGATATTTTTAATCCAGATGGAACACCATATAGCCAAGAAGAAGTAAATTTGATCAAAGATTTAACAAAGGTAATGCCTAAAAAATAGTTTGTTAGCCACAGATGCACAGATTTAAAATGTATAATCTGTGCATCTGTGGCTAACTTCTAGCTTGTCGTTACGTTGAAATACGCCAATTTTTGATAGCTTTCATTTTGGAATTAATACTTTTACTACAAGAAAACTGAGATGTTAGCATTTTTGAAAGAACCTTGGCCATGGTATATCGCCGGACCATTAATTGGATTAACAGTTCCAATCCTATTGCTTATCGGGAACAAATCCTTTGGGATCAGTTCTTCATTGCGCCATATTTGCGCAGCTTGTATTCCTGCAGGCATTCCTTTCTTTAAGTATGATTGGAAAAAGGAAGTTTGGAACCTCTTCTTTGTGCTTGGCATTTTCTTGGGAGGAGCTATCGCGATGTATTTTCTGGCTAATCCAAATCCAATAGCAATCAACTCGAAACTCGTTACAGAATTGAATGGCTATGGCATTACCGATTACACTAATCTTGTGCCAGTAGATATTATGAACTGGCCTGCCTTGCTCACCTTGAAAGGGCTTCTGCTTATGGTGGTTGGCGGTTTTCTTGTTGGCTTTGGTACACGCTATGCAGGAGGATGCACTAGTGGACACGCTATTATGGGTTTGTCTACCCTTCAATGGCCATCACTTATAGCAACCATCTGCTTTATGATTGGCGGTTTTATAATGGCGAACCTGGTTTTGCCTCTCATTCTTTCCCTCTAATAATTATGAAGAATAATAGCGCAACAAATACGGATTTTGAGGTTCAATCGTTACATACACCACGCAGTGCTGATAACAACTTGGAAAGTAAATGGTATCATAATCTCAGGTACTTGGTGGTTGGCCTTTTATTTGGCATTCTTTTCGTAAAGGCGGAAGTAATAAGCTGGTTTAGAATCCAAGAAATGTTTCGATTGCAATCTTTTCATATGTTTGGCATTATAGGGAGTGCTATTGCAGTAGGGATGTTTTCTGTTTGGCTTATTAAGAAATTTAACATCAAAACCATTCACGGCGAGCAGGTCATTTTTCACGATAAGAAATTTAATAAGGGGCAAATTTATGGTGGCTTGTTGTTCGGTTTCGGTTGGGCAATGACGGGTGCTTGTCCAGGGCCATTATTTGCACAAATAGGAACAGGTGCAACAGTTATCGTTGTCACCTTGCTCAGTGCTATTGCAGGTACTTGGGTTTATGGTTTGGTGAGGGAGAAGTTGCCGCATTAGATGATGTCTTATTCGGTGAAACAATCTTTTTTCCGGTTTGGCGTTCTAACGGCAGTAAGATTGCTATGCTTCATGCTTCGCAATAACGGCATTCTAAGAACTACACGCGATTCAATATGTCCACTGAATCATGTTCAATCCAGATGTCACAATTTGTGATACAGCGCATTTGGATCCTAAACAATAATTAATTTGCAAGAGCACAGGTAATGGATATACCAAAGCCAGCCCTCATTATCCTTTGTAACAAATTTCAGAGGACGTCTAGTCATACTTTAGTCGAAGTGTAGTCGGATACATTTGTCATAACCCCGACCAAAGTCCGACCAAACCCCGTCTAAAGCCCGTCTTAATTACGGATAAGACTGCCTTCTGTCCTAAGCTAAGTAGTGCTTAGTACTAATAGATGTATATCAAAATTCTACCTACAAAGAATGCCTTTTACCTCTTCTTGAGTTTTCGCTTTAAGCAAACGATACTGTTTAGACTTTGGCCCAAACTCGCATTGACGACAAGCCATCTTCTTGGTATCTTTCAGATATTTAATTACTTGATCATTTTGAATGTACGATCTATATTCATTTTTTTTGATGCAACCCTCACAAGCGGGGCCACCTTCCACAAACTCATAAATAAATAAGAGTTTACCCTTGTCATAGTAATACTCTTCTCTGGCATATACATCGCCAATAGTGCCATAGTCTACAATGATTTTTACGATTTGATTATTTTCATAAAACCGGTCTATTTGCATTGTTTCATCGCACATAAACTCGAAATGTTCATGTTTGAGTTTGGTTGTGTTAATGTGGGTTACTATTTTACGGATGGCTAAGATCGGGTCTGCGCTTTTGTTGGCGACCGTATCGATAGCAATTTGCTTCGTTGCTTTGGGTGTGTCTATTGTTTTTTGTACGGTGTCTTGCTTTTTAACTTCGTTGCAGGAAAGAAACAGGAATGCTAGGATCAAAAGAAGTTTAGGGTTTGATAACATGGCAGGTTGGTTTCGAATTGTAGTCCAAATGGTGTGCCGAAATTGTTTACAATTCCCAGTTTGTCTCAGCAACCTTTTGATATTGCAAATTAGGTTGGTGTTCGGTTTTGCCCCTCCAAGTACTTTCAAGCTGGTATCACAAGTTGTGATACCGCGTATCTAGCTCAAGACTCGCTGATCTCAAACATAAAACCTTCTGAAAAACGATTGGGATTTTAGATGTTTTTAGCACCATCTCAATAATTCTCGTTCCTAAAAATAAATTAGGTTAACCAGTCTTTGGGGATAATATTTCATTACCTTTAAGAATGTCTCTAGTCTATTGGGTGCTTGCACATTAGAAGGTTTATATGGATCTAATCCGAATAAATTTATCCTCTAACTGGTTTCTGTATCGAAAGAAACGCCTCATGATAAGACCTCTCCATATACTAATTCTTGAAGATAACGATTACGACATTGATCTGTTGCTTCGTGAATTTAAGAAGAATGAACTCCAATTCGTTGCTCGTATAGCCAAAAACCGCAAAAGTTTTGAGCTAGGATTAACTGATCCATGTCCTGACATTATTTTGTCTGATTATACACTTCCTGCATATGACGGTTGGTCGGCCTATGCCCTAAAACAAGAAATATGTCCTGATGTGCCCTTTATTGTTGTTTCTGGCACACTCGGAGAAGAAAAAGCTGTAGAAATGATAAAGGAAGGCATAACCGATTATGCGCTAAAAAGCAATTTGTTTACCATAACGCCGAAAATTTTACGTGCCTTACATGAAGTTGAGGAACTCCGTGAAAAGCGAATTATAAATGAAGAGTTGATTCATCAGAACGAAAGATTGCGGGAAATTGCGCTGTTGCAATCCCACCAGATCCGTGTTCCTGTTGCTCAAATACTAGGCCTGTTTGATCTTTTCAAGTTTGAACAGCCAGCCCATCCAATCAATGCAGAAATTTTAGGGATGTTGAAGGTCATTGCCGAATCTTTAGACGGTGTAATATCCGAAATAGTATTGAAAACAAGTCAACTGAATATTGAGCAATCCATAACTGATCAGCCTTCAAAACCAAATCAACGTACCAGTTTAGCTCATGACGGTGCTGTAAAGGCGACTTGACAAGTTAGGTTGTTTAGTAGGGAATATTTTTATGTCATAAAATATTGCTAAATCACATCTTAGCGTCACCGTATCTAATCACTACCGATCTTAAAACCAATCCTTTTATTTTCCTCCACTTTTCGATGCACTTCCTTTTCTTGAAGCCGATCTATATACTAGAAAATAGTTCAATATTTTTGTCGTGCCCGTCCTGTTTCTTTGCTATTTTCTGCATTGCAAATTTAATTTCGGCAATATCAAGTTTAAGTTCGGTCTGGTCTGCTAACATCTGCCTCACTTTAGTGAATATGCGCATAATTTGTATGTTCATTTGGATCGCCCGCTCACTATTAAGTACGCTAGAAAGCATCAACACACCATGTTCTGTAAATGCATAAGGAATTGTGCGCCTGCCCCCGCGGCCATTCTTTGACATCGCAATTTGCGATGTCAAAGAATCCCATTCAGAAGAAGTTAACTGAAACATAAAGTCAATAGGAAATCTAGTTGTATTTCGTTTCACCTGCTCATTTAAGCGAAAAGTTTCTACTCCATAAAGCTTTGCTAGATCATTATCTAGCATTACCTTTTGTCCACGAAGCAAATAGATTTGGTTCATGATCAACTCATCTGGTAGGGCGGTTTCTTTCTCAGACATCGTTATCTTGTTAACTAAAATATGCTGTGTTATTACTGTGAGATTACTTGTTTCTTAACAACTCTGCTTTTTCTCGTTCAGTTGCCAGTAGCCTTTCATATAATTCTACCATTTTATCCAATGGGTTAAAAGTGCAATTATGATTGGCAATAGCATTTGTCCCTTGATTATTCGAACCCTCATAATTATTCTGAATATTATAAATTACAGCTTCATCGCTATAGTTCTTAATTGCTTCGCTGCTTACACCTAAAACTATTGCAATCTTATCAAGCGTACTATTTTCAATCTCTTCGCTCTCCTCAAGCTTGCTGATTGCCTGCTGACTAATACCAAGTTCATTAGCAAGGTAATCTTGCTTAAAGCCACGCAATTCGCGGATGCGGCTTACTTTTCTGCCTAGGGACATAGGATTGGTTTTTAATGAAGTTTCCATTTCAAATATTTAGATTTTTTGCGAGCGTATAAAACAATTTAACCTTGTACTTAACAACCGTTTTTGGTGCGGCACAGCAGGGTTTAAACCTAGCTTGGTGTATTGCTTGATTGAAGATAGAGAATAAGTGCGGCGGAGTGAAAAGAGATTTCATTTGTTAAGAAAACAAAACTTTTGGCTTGGGATAGGTTTATTTATTTAATTGAATGGAAAAAGGAAGATACAAACACTTCTATTTTTAATAGCTATTAGCCTTTTTGAAAACGACTGCCAAATTGCCATTTGAAGTATAATTTGGCATTTTATTTGTATCTTTGTTCCTCGGTTGCGGTTTGTTTAAGGCTATGTTCGATAACTGAAAACTATAAACTGTTGACTGATAACTGAAAATGGGGCCGTTTTGGATTTGACAGGGTGGCGCTGAGTATGTTAGCATGCAGTGCGTTGTACGGAGAGCACTTAAAATAGAACGTTCAAAACAATAATTGGCGAAAATAACTACGCCTTAGCTGCTTAATTTAGAATTAAATAGCTTTTGTCTCGCTAACTGCCGCATTGTTAGGTTAGCATCAGAGGCATCAGAATAACAGTGCTAGCTTTTATAGGGTACGATATAAAAGCGAAACAAAGTACCTAAGGAGCTAATCAAGGTCGGTTTCCAGCCCGATTACTCCCTACAATTAATTGGAAAATAAGCATGAAGAAGGCATAATTTATCACACAACTGGACAAGGGTTCGAACCCCTTCGGCTCCACATTAAAGGGAATGGATTTAAACCATTCCCTTTTTCTTTTAACAATTTCAGTATCTTATAATTTTAGGCACTACGGGTTTGATAGCATTTGATGTCGAAATCTGAATGTTTCTGTGAGAAAACTAGAGAGCGGAAGGGGTTAGAACCCTTATGTAATATTGATTTACAATTATTTATTTTGGTTTTGACGAGATTTTTCCTCTTGATATTCTTTAAAACTGATATCAACGATGATTTGAGCTATTAGATCTACAAAGGCTTTTCTTTTTTCTTCTTCAGTTTTCAAACTTTTGCTGGATTCTTTTTTGGGACTCTCATATTTTGCCTTCATATCTAAAGAGTATATCTAAATATGCCAATTCAATTTAAACTAATTATTAAATATCTATAAACTTAAATGTTAAAAAAGTAATTGAGACTATATTTCAGTTGCATTTTTTTTAATTACATTACTTAGAACCTAATATTCAAAACGCTACTCACATGCTAAAAAAATAACTAAAGTAAAAGGTTAACCTTAATTCCTGATAAAAAAGCAGTAGGCAATTCTAAATCATTTGATTGATTTTGATTAGATGCTCCATAATATTTGTATTATCCAAAATATCAAGATTAGTATGTGTATTTCAGTGAAAGTATCCACCCTGTTTCGTTCCAAACTGTCCAGCCCGATCAGGGCTTTTTCTTTTTAGCACCTTTTCATCTGGCTTCGATCAACGCAGCCTGACCCGACCGGACCAAACCCAGACACCGTGCCTTTTGCGCAGCAAAAGCCCTTAACCACCTCGAAAACTTCTTCAAAAAACGATAACAGATATTGAGCAGACATCGGCAGAAAGCCTTGTCTTTTTTAAGCGTTTACAGCAGCGAGGATTCTATTTCTCAGCACCATCCGATCAATGAGTCCAGAAGACATTTCCAGAGTCTTAAAACACCTTAAAATCAGCCGAGTGGACACTTTCAGGCGAAACGGAGTGGACACTTTGGAGCGAAAGATGTGGCCACTTTGCAAAAAAACAGGTGGCCACTTTTGGGATAACCCCCAGTTATAATTACATAACTATTAAATACTTGAATACAGTACATTTAGTTTTGAACGTAATTGAAGATAGCTGTTATTTTTATTAAGTGCATTGTTTATGTTCTTATAAAGTTCGCCTCTTTTCTTGTTACTTACAATTTTTTTCAAATGAAAACGATATTGATAGCAGTGCGATTTTAAAATTTCAGTCTCTCTTGTTGATTAACTTCATCTAAAAACGCTAAAAGAGGAATTAAAAGTTCGATTGAAGCCCTCTCAAGTCGACAAATTCCTAAGAAAATCCGCGAAAGCCTTAAAAATTCGCGGATTTTTTTTGTGAATGTATACTTAAAATACCCATTTTCAAACGATTTTAACTTTTCCTTTCTATATTCTTGGTCATTCATTATGTTTATTTGACTATGGCATTTAAGCTTACTTAGTTCTATGAATATGTCAAGTTAATATGTATTTTTGATTATTAATCAATACCATCTTAGATAAGCTGCGAATTGATACTTATAGTGAATACTAAACATTTATGAGCTCTATTTTAATAAAAAACTTTGGTCCAATTACGAGCGGTTTACCTAATTCAGATAGCAAAGGTTTCCTGAATATAAGTAAGTTTACGGTTTTCATTGGAAATCAAGGAACAGGAAAGAGTAGCATAACTAAATTGATCTCTACCTGCAGTTGGCTAGAAAAAACGTTATATAGAGGAGACCTTAAACTCAATTACGTAACTAGTTATAATCGTTTTGTAAAGGAGTTTTGTAACTATCAGAATCTTCAGAATTATTTTAGACTTGAGACTGAAATTCACTATATAGGCAAGTGCTATACTTTTCATTATGTAAATGGTAAACTAGATATTGCAATTCATTCAAATCTTAATGGGAAAAATAACAACTACAAGGTACCTAAGATTATGTATGTACCTGCAGAAAGGAATTTTCTCAGTGCAGTTGATTTTCCAGATAAACTTAAAGGGCTGCCTAAATCCCTATTAACTTTCTGGGAAGAGATGCAACGTTCCCTTCAAGAGCTTTCCGGTTCTTTGAAACTGCCAGTTGGTAATGTCAATTTTGAATATGACAAATCAAACAAAATTCCCAGGATTATTGGGAACGGTTATAAATTAAGGCTTTCAGAAGCGTCAAGTGGATTTCAGTCTTTCGTTCCTCTGTTTTTGGTATCCAGAAATCTCGCTATGTCGTTGAAAAAGGAAGGTGATAACTCAAAGAGCGAATTAAGCGGTGCGGAACTCAATCGTTTGAAGGCAGAATTGGAGAATATTGTAAACAATGAGAGGCTTTCCAAAGTACTGAGAGAGACTGCAATAAGGATACTATCAGAAAAGTATAGGAATGACGCTTTTTTAAATATAGTGGAAGAAATTGAACAAAATTTGTTTCCCTCGTCACAGAAAAACATTCTCTTTAAATTAATTGAATATGCGAACCAAGAAGAAAGCAATGGGCTTATTCTGACCACGCATAGTCCATATATTATTAATTTTCTTACACTGTGTATCAAAGCATTTGATGTGTCAAAGATCGCAACGGATTCGAAAAATAATAAAGAGATGCTAGATATGCTCCAAGAAATTGTTCCTCTTGCTTCGGTTGTTAACCCGGAGGAAGCAGTAGTATATGAGTTAAATGATGATGGTACAATAAAAAAATTAGAAACATATAAGGGTCTTCCGTCAGATGAAAATTATCTTAATGACGTGCTCGCAGAAGGAAATGAATTGTTTGCAAAGCTTTTGGAAATAGAAGACTTATGCCGATAAATTTTTTTACTACCTCCTGCATGGAGGAAACAAAAAATGATCGTTTTGGTATATGCGACGATCCACCTCCAGCAACTGATCCCGCCTATCTAAATATCGATAATGAGTCCTCTTGGATAGCTGAAGTGCTAAATGCTGAAAAAAAAGATGTAAAGTTTATTGCTGTTGATCATTGTATTGAAATTCTTCGCCCTAATGGGGATAAAGAAAGTCGATGTGATGGTATTTTAATTACACAGGATACAATCGCATTCGTTGAACTCAAAGATAGAATAGCTCGACATGGATGGATTGCCGATGGACTTGGCCAGTTAACCGTTACGATACAGAAATTTAAAGAAAATCATAACGTCAACGCATATTCCAGACATGAGGGTTACGTTGCAAATAAACAGAAGCCATTTTTTAATAACAATGTATCGACGATTGCTCAAAAATTTAAGGATGATACAGGTTTTATATTTAACGTTAAAAGAGTTATAGAGCTTTAGTTTTCCTAAGTTATACTTGGGCTTACCCTATAGATTAGGCTTTCTAGAAGTCTTAAAGATGGACATCGTTATATACTTGCTATAATTACCCCGGTCTGATTAAGATTTGCTATCCATCCATTAAATTTGTTGTTTAACTCTTCGAGCATATAAAATATTAAAGTTAATACAAACAGCTGATCGAAATTCCTCATTAATAAAGATTCAGCAATTACTTAATTATACTTTAAGGGAAATTAATTTCATCAAGGGAGTAATCAAACTATTTTTTCTGCCAACTGTTCTTTAGTAAAAGACAGCTATGGAAAACGAAGATACAAAGCAACCTCAAAAGGAGGGGCAAGGTGTAGATATGGAACCTATTAACGAGTTTGATCAAAATCATTTTTATGAAACTGATCATATAGATAAAGAACATTTCGCCGAGCAAAACCGTTCAAAAGAAGACCTCGGCTATCAAGAAATTTCTGGAACAGCTTCTATTGCAGATCGTATTGCCGATGAAGAAAAGTTGCATCAGGCAGAGGTTCACTTACCAAGTAAAAACCAATATACGCCAACCAAAGAAGATGGAGATAAATTAATGGATGTGGGTAGGGCACCTGACTCTTAATCACTGTCCCTGCTCGTCATTGCGAGGAACGAAGCAATCTCCCTGCCGGTTATACGTGCCAACTGCAAGGAGATTGCTTCTTCGCTGCGCTCATCGCAATGACGAAGCAACAAAGTCTCGGCAATAATTTTTTATCAATTCCCTAACCTTCCTAAACTCATCAAGCACCTCTTCTTCAGTTCCTGTAGCTTTTGCAGGGTCGGGGAAGTTGCAATGAAACTTTTGCGCTGTGCTAGGGAAATGAGGGCATTGCTCGTTTGCATTGTCGCATACCGTAATGACAAAATCAAAATCGATATCACGGTATTCATCGACATGGTTTGAGGTTTGATGAGAAATATCTACGCCATCTTCTGCCATAATTTTAATGGCTTTTGGATTAACACCGTGTACTTCGATGCCAGCGCTAAAGACTTTGGCGTTGTCGCCCGCAAACTGTTGTAAATATCCTTCTGCTATTTGACTTCGACAACTATTGCCCGTACATAAAACTAAGATCTTCTTCATAAATTAACAACAATCAGGACCACAGCAGGCGGTAGGCTCGTTTAAAGGTTTTTCTGCATATACAGTAATACTAAATATTCCCGTTGCTCCATTTCTAAATGATTTTATGTCTTCTTCGTCTAGGTAGTTTTTAAGGATGTCATCCGGAATAAGGATTGGTTTTTCTTTGGATAGTCATCGCTTTAAAACCGTTGGCTTCAATCAATTTAAGGTAAGCATCCCTTTGAATGGCGCCAGAAACACACCCTGCGTACATTTCTGCAGCTTCGCGTAAAGCAGTTGGCAATTCACCAACAAGGACAATATCTGAAATACTGAAATGCCCCCCAGGTTTTAATACACGATAAATGTCTTTGATTACTGCATCCTTATTAGGTACTAAGTTTAATACACAATTACTCACAATTACATCTGCAACATTGGCTGAAACAGGCATCTGCTCTATATCCCCCTGACGGAACTCTACATTATGATAGCCCAACTTCTCTGCATTTTCGCGTGCTTTATTAATCATGGCTGGTGTAAAATCAATTCCAATTACTTTTCCGCTGTCGCCTGTTTCTGCTCTGGCAACAAAAGCATCATTTCCAGCGCCGCTTCCCAGGTCAATTACCACATCACCTAGTTTAATTTTAGCGAATTGAGTCGGCAAGCCGCAACCTAAGCCTAAATCTGCATCAGCTGTATAGCCATTGAGCTCCGTATAATCGTCGGTCATGATATTATATACCTCGGTAGAGCATCCGCCAGCGCCACAACAAGAAGCGGCATTTGAGTCTTTATCCTGTAAAGCAATTTCGCTATACTTTTGCTTCACCATTTCTTTTAATTCTGCATCTGTTTTCATAATTGCATTCGTTTAATTGTAATATTACGATGATTAATGTCAAAAAAATATTAACAGCAGTTATTGCCGCTTAAATCAACTTCCTTAAAGAAAATACTAAATAGGTGTTCATATCGGTTCCACACTTTTGGATCAATGCAGTAGCAAATACTTGCTCCCGAAATTGATCCTTGGATAATCCCCGCATTCTTTAATTCCTTCAAATGTTGGGAGGTAGTGGCTTGGGCTAGGCCAAGTTCTTCAACCAAATCGCCACAGATACATGCATTTTTCTTAACCAAATATTGAAGGATGGCAATGCGCGCAGGATGAGCGATTGCCTTGGCCATGCTCGCTAGCTCATTCTGTTCTGTGGTAAATAAATCTGTTTTAGAAGCACCCATTGTTTTTAATTGTATCGCAATATTACGATAATTAGAATTATATCTCCAAATAATTTTTAATTTATTTGAAATCTGTTCAAATCTGTTCATCGGATGAGCATTCCCAAACGTGTAATTATTGTCGCTTAACTATATGCTCATCGGATGAGCAGGCTCAAAATAGAAATATTTTAAATCCTAAATTACAGCATTAAAAAGCACATCATGCTTTCACGCAAAAAAGTAGTATTTTCAAATACCGAAAATCTATTTTAATGCAGACCATTTTACCCTTCTTACTTGCTATGGTAGCTGCCATTGTGTTATTGAACATGTTGGCTACCAAGCTTAAAATCGCCTATCCTATTTTGCTTGTGATAGCTGGATTACTGGTTAGTTTTATCCCCGAGCTCCCCGCTGTAAAAATAGATCCCAATCTAATCTTTTTCATCTTCCTTCCACCGTTATTGTTTGAGGCTTCGTGGACTATCTCTTTCAAGGAAATGAAGAAATGGTGGCGGATTATTGGAAGTTTCGCTTTTATTGTTGTGTTTTTTACCGCATTATCTGTGGCCCTACTTACCAATCATTTTATTCCAGGCTTTACTATCGCCATTGGCTTTTTATTGGGAGGCATTGTGTCTCCGCCAGATGCGGTAAGTACAGGAGCCATTATGAAGTTTGTGAAAGTGCCTAAAACAATGGCAGCCATATTAGAAGGAGAGAGTTTGTTGAACGACGCTTCTTCCCTCATTATATTTCGTTTCGCTTTAGTCGCTGTGGGAACAGGACAGTTTATTTGGCAAGAAGCCGCCATGAGTTTTTTATGGATGGTAATTGGCGGTGCAGCAATAGGGTTGGCCTTGGCCTGGTTATTTGTACAGGCACATAAACGTTTACCTACAGATGCCCCTTCAGACATTGCGTTAACTTTAATAGAACCTTATTTCATGTACTGGATTGCGGAAGAGCTTCATTGTTCTGGGGTGCTAGCCGTCGTGTGTGGAGGACTGTTCATGTCGGCCAAAAGAATGGTGTTTTTAAACAGTGCCAGTCGCATTAAAGGGTATAGTGTGTGGGAAAGCTTTGTATTCATCTTAAACGGTATCGTGTTTTTGCTTATTGGTCTTGGACTTCCAGAAATTGTTGCCGGATTACGTTCAGAAGGAATTCCACTAAGCACAGCAATTGGTTATGGATTATTGGTGACGGGAATTTTAATTGCAGTAAGGATAATAAGTTCCTATGCCGCACTAATTACCACGCTTATTTTTAGACCGAGCGTAGCACCGCGAGCGTCTGCGAAAAGCACTCGTTTGTTAATGCCGTTAATTCTAGGCTGGACTGGTATGCGAGGCGTGGTATCCTTAGCGGCAGCGCTTGCTATTCCAGTTACGCTGGCTAATGGAAGCCCATTTCCACATCGTAATCTGATCTTGTTTATCACTTTTGTAGTCATATTAGTTACCCTTCTTGTTCAAGGACTCACTTTGCCTTACTTGTTTAATGATAGCCGTGTATTTGGAGGTTTCGCCGATGATGGCTCAGAAGAGAAAACTAAGCATGAAATGAAGGTTGGGCTAACACATTGTGTTCATCAATTCCTCCAAAAGAAGTTGCAAAATGATGCACAAAGCGAAGGTGTAGCACGAGTTTTAAAACATTGGGAAGAAAAGTCAAAAGCAAGTACAGAAGACTGGATGAATGAAAAAACCAAGGCGATTTTGGTTGAAGCACTTGAATGTCAACGTCAATACCTTGCTGAACTTAATCGAGATCCCAAGATTAGCGAAGAAATCATCCAGCAACAACTTTACCAGATAGATTTAGAAGAGGAGCGGTTGAAGATTATTTAGGTTTTGAAACACATAGACACATAGAAGATATAGTTAAACTTGTAGAACTAAGCTATGTTTTCTATGTGTCTATGTGGTGAATACTACCGCGACCGCTTCATCATCAAATCGGTTTGTACCTCTTCTCCAAATTTGAAATCATGTTTGTCAAAAACTTCAAAACCATTTCTTTTATAAAAGCTAATTGCTCTCAAGTTTTCTTCCCAAACCCCTAGCCAAATATAGCTAGCGGTGATCTGCTTTGCTATTTCAATCGCTTTTTCGAAAAGTAGTTGACCAACTTTCTTACTTTGGTATTGAGCAAGTACATAAATACGCTCAATCTCCAATGCATTCAAGTCAACCAGCTCCGTTTGTGCGTTGCCAGTATTTAACTTCAGGTACCCAATCACCTCATCATTGAGAGATGCAAAATAAAACTGAGACATGGGATTGCTTAACTCTGAAGTTAGTTTTGTAACCGAAAAGCTTCGCTCTAGATATATCGACATATTCTCTTCATCAATTGATGAAGCAAAAGCTTCTACAAATGTTTGTTTCGCTAATTTTTGTAAACGATCAACATCATTTACTGTTGCTTTAATGATAGTAATTGTTTCCATTATCGTTATGCAAATAAAACATAAAAATCAAAATAGGTAATCATACTCTGATTTTTTAAACATATAAAACATATAAGCAATAGTACTTATATGTTTTATATGTTTAAAAAATTAGTTGGATTAACCCTAATAATTAGAATAATCAGTCGGTCTAACAAAAATCGTAGTGTTTTTTGACACGTTGTTCTGATACTGTGGTAAATCTTTGATTTTCTTGTATTCTGCACCAAAGTCCTTCCAGTGTTGATCACGATCTGCTTTGTTGTTGAAAGACGTTAAGTACATCAAATTTGGCATTTTACTCCCTGCAATAACTTGTCCGTAAAAAATGGCATTGAAGTTTAATTTGGTGAAAATATCCATTTCAGCATCATTAAACATATCAATTTTATTGACAGATAATTTCTCGGTAGCAGCTTCATAGCTTCTTAATTCATAAACACGCTCTGCCATTGGTGTAGTAAGTTTTGGCGTTGCAGGAGCAGGCATTGCGCGAAAAGCTTTCATTAGAATGTTTTCCACTCGAAGATACGGAGCTTGATTGTATGGAGCATCTAAGTATGCTTTGCCAGTAGCGATATAAATCCTGTCTTTCGCTAGCGTCGTCTCCAGTTCAACGAGTTTATCTAATTTTTGAGATGGAATAAATACATAAATTAATTGCTCTGTGGTGTCTACTGCTATCGGTTTAAAAACACCTACCTGTTTAATGCCATGACGATTTAAGGCTGGTAAATAAGTCAGTTTCAAATAATTCTCTGTGAGCTCACGCTGCTTTTCACCTTTTAAGTGATAAACTTTGAGTTGATAATAATAAGGCGATTGGGCCATCACGGTTACCGAGAAGAATGACACAATTAAAAGGCTTAAGAAAAGTTTGATGCGCATGATTTGGTTTTGTTGTAGGTGAAATAGTCCAGACGACGGTCGACGGCCAACCATGGACTGTGGACCGTCGTCTGTGGACTAAAAACTATTTCCTTCCCGGATAAGACTGCAAAGCAACTTCTAAGCAATCCATTGCGTTATTTAAATCTTCTGTATTTAAAACATAGGCCATACGTACCTCATTCTTTCCAGCTCCTGGAGAAGAGTAAAATCCTGTCGCAGGTGCCATCATTACCGTTGAGCCATTGTGTTCGAAACTTTCTAACATCCATTGACAGAAAGCATCAGCATCATCAATCGGGAATTTAGCCACAACATAGAATGCACCACCTGGGTTCGGACAAAAAACACCATCAATAGCATTTAATCTTTTAACTAAAGTGTCGCGACGTAAAGTATATTCTTTATTTACTTCTTCAAAGTAGCTATCTGGCGTATCAACTGCTGCGGTTCCAGCAATTTGCTCAACCATACCCGGACTTAATCTAGCCTGTGCAAATTTTAATCCTGAGGCAATAACAGCAGCGTTTTTGGTAATTAAGCACCCTAATCTAGCACCACAAGCACTGTAGCGTTTAGAAACGGTGTCCATAATCACCACGTTCTCCTCTAATCCTTCTAAATGCATTGGCGAGATAAACTCTTTACCATCATAGCAGAATTCGCGGTAAGCTTCGTCTGAAAACAAGAATAGGTCATATTTTAAGCACAAAGCTTTCAATGCATCCATTTCTTCTTTTGAATACAGATATCCGGTTGGGTTATTCGGATTACAGATAATGATCGCCTTCGTTTTTGGCGTAATCAGTTTTTCAAACTCTGCAATTGGAGGTAGTGCAAATCCATTTTCGATGTACGACAAAATGGGTTTTACAACCACATTGCTCATACAGGCAAAACCATTATAGTTAGCATAAAATGGCTCTGGAATAATAATTTCATCACCTTCATTCACACAAGTTTGCATAGCGATGGTAATGGCCTCTGAACCACCTACAGTTACTAAAATGTTTTCAGGTTTAATATTATAACCTAGCTTATTGTAGTATTCAGTTAGTTTTTTGCGATAACTAAGTGTTCCTTCAGATGGGGTATAAGCCCAAACATTGAAGTCTATATTTTTAATGGCATTTAACATGCCCTCAGGAGTGGCAATGTCAGGTTGTCCAATATTTAAATGATATACTTTTTTACCAGCAGCCTTAGCTTGATCAGCAAAAGGTGTCAGTTTTCTAATTGGTGATGCGGGCATTTGCAGCCCCTTTTCAGATATGTTCGGCATGCTGCAAAAATAAAAAACCCCGTGATATAAACGGGGTTTTTTAATGTAAAATTATTAGTCCATGGACCATGGACGATAGTCCATTGATATTTTGCGTTAGGCATAGTTGATAAGCAGTATGCTTATGCATCCAAACCATAGACAATGGACCATGGACGATGGACCATTGTTGATAAGCGATATGCTTATACATCCAAACCATGGACAATGGACCATGGACGATGGACCATTGTTGATAAACGATATGCTTATGCATCCAAACCATGGACCATGGTCTATGGTCTATCGGCCTATAGTCTATCGACCCTCAGTGTACTCTCCTTTAATGATCAATACCTTCGTAGTAGTACGGGCATTTGACGTTAAAGTAATTCCTTTGTTGAAAGGTAAAGCAGGTCCAGATGGAGTTAAAGTAACCTTTACAAAGCCTTTTTCACCACTTTTAATAGGCGTTTTTGTATAATCAGGTACTGTACAACCACAAGTAGTTTCTACTTTAGAGATAATCAATGGAGCATCTCCAGTATTCGTGAAGTTAAAGGTGTATACAACAGGTTTATTCAATGGGATTTTACCAAAATCATGTACTTCTGATTCGAATTTAAATTCGGCTGGTTTGGTTTGTGCCTGGGCAACTGAACCAATTCCAACTAAGATGGTAAACAATATCATTAACTTTTTCATGGCGTTTTTAGTTTAATTTCGACAATTTGGCTTTTCGTAATTGTAAAGACTTCTTGTCGTTTAGGTTTAAACAAACTTAATGTTTTATTAGTTAAAACAAAAAGCATTCCAAATATTATTTGCCGCCTAACATTTAAACTCAATAGGAAAGAATTGTATCTTTGCCGTCTAACCGATTTCGCTTATGCCGATAGATAGCAATCTTACTACAAATCAGATTGACGCCTCAGAATTAAGTTTCGATGACTTCAAGGTAATCGTAATCAATGACTACAAAATTGCAGTAGAGAGCCGTCAGGCCAGTATTTTAGGAAGAAGAGAAGTTTTAACTGGAAAAGCAAAGTTCGGTATTTTTGGAGACGGTAAAGAAGTTCCTCAAATCGCTATGGCTAAAGCTTTTCAAAAAGGTGACTGGCGCTCAGGTTATTACAGGGATCAGACTTTTGCTTTTGCCACTGGGATTTCTACTATAAAGGAATTCTTTGCACAACTGTATGCAAATCCGAGCGTTGAGGCAGATCCATCGTCTGCAGGCCGACAGATGAATTGTCACTTCGCTACAAGGTCGTTAAACGACGATGGTTCTTGGAAAGATTTAACGGAAATTAAGAACTGTTCAGCGGATATTGCACCAACGGGAGGACAAATGCCTCGTTTAGTTGGCTTAGCCTATGCATCCAAACTATTTAGAGAGAATAAAAGTTTAGATTACCTCACTAATTTTTCCGTTAACGGAAATGAGGTTGCTTTTGGTACTATTGGAAATGCGTCTACTTCTGAGGGCGTTTTCTTTGAAGCCATCAACGCAGCTGGAGTTCTTCAAATACCAATGGCCATCTCAATTTGGGATGATGCTTACGGCATTTCTGTGCCAGCAAAATATCAAACTACCAAAGAAGATATCTCAGAAGTTTTAAAAGGCTTTCAAAGGGAAGAAGGCACAAATGGTTATGAAATTTTTAAAGTTCGTGGTTGGGATTATCCCGCTTTATGCGAAACTTATCAACAAGCAATAGCCGTATGTAGAGCGGAACATGTTCCAGTAATGATCCATGTTACCGAAGTTACCCAACCTCAAGGACATTCCACTTCAGGTTCACATGAGCGATATAAATTAAAAGATCGCTTGCAATGGGAGAAAGAGTACGATTGTATTGTACAAATGCGGAAGTGGATGATTGAATCAGCTATTGCCACCGACGAAGAATTAACCCAACTTGAAGAGGAAGCCAAGAAATTGGTAAGAGACACTCAAAAAGAAGCTTGGAATGAATTCTTAGCTACCATTAAGCAGGAGCAAAGTCAGGCCATTAACTTGATCAATGCAATGGGAGAGGGAGATCCGGTTTTGATTAAGATTGCTGCTCAGTTGGCTTCAACACCAGATGCATTGCGTAGGGAAGTAATGTCTAGCGTGCGCAAAGCAATCCGCCTTAGTGCTAAAAGTCCTTCTACAGCAAGAACAGAACTTTTGAATTGGTACAAGGAAAAAGGAGAGATTTACGAAGAAAAATATAGTGCTAAACTTTTTACAGATGGTAAGGAAAGCCCATTCTTAGTGGATGAAATTGCCCCTGTTTACCATGAAGACAGTAGAATGTTAGATGGAAGGGAGTTGTTAAATGCTTGTTTCGATTCCAACTTTGAAAGAGATCAGCGTTTGTTGGCTTTCGGTGAAGATTTAGGGAATATTGGAGATGTAAATCAAGGCTTCGCTGGATTACAGCAGAAGTTTGGTGAACTCCGCGTTACTGATACGGGTATTAGGGAAGCTACGATTATAGGACAAGGGATTGGCCTAGCAATGCGTGGTTTAAAACCAATTGCCGAAATACAATATCTTGATTATCTGCTGTATGCACTCAATGTTTTAAGTGATGATTTGGCAAGTTTGTCTTATCGTACCAAGGCCGGACAAAAAGCCCCAGTAATTGTACGTACCCGCGGACACCGATTAGAAGGTGTTTGGCATTCAGGATCTCCTATGGGTATGATTTTGGGTTCTTTAAGAGGAATGCACATTTGCGTTCCACGGAATATGACCCAAGCGGCAGGAATGTACAATACTTTATTCCGTTCAGATGAGCCAGCATTAGTTATCGAATGCCTAAATGGTTATCGATTGAAAGAGATGCTGCCAGATAATGTTGGCGATTTTACTGTTCCACTAGGAAAAGCGGAAGTGGTTAAACAAGGATCAGACATTACTGTAGTTACTTATGGTTCAACCTTAAGAATTGTAGAAGAAGCTGCGGAAGAATTGGAAGAAATGGGTATATCGATTGAGATTATTGATCCGCAGACCCTACTTCCTTTTGACAATGATCAATTATGTAGAAAATCATTGGAGAAAACCAATAAACTCATAGTTATTGATGAAGATGTTCCTGGTGGTGGCTCTGCCTTTATACTTCAGCAAATTTTAGAGATTCAACAAGGTTATTACTTACTTGATGCACAACCAAAAACCCTTACGGCTAAAGCTCATCGTCCGCCTTATGGCTCTGATGGAGATTATTTTAGTAAACCATCGGTAGATGATGTCATGGAAGCTGTCTATGCGATGATGCATGAGAGCAATCCTGAGCGGTTTCCAACGCTGTTTTAAGGTTGGAAGGTTTTAAGGTTTTAAGGTTTTAAGGTTGGAAGGTTCTGGGTGCAGAACTGTAAACTGCCGAGTAAAAACTTTCTCTGTGCCTCCGTGGTGGAAATACTTGAACTATAACTATCTGTGAAATCACCTTAAATCTGTGAAATCATTTTTAAAATCTGTGTAATCATTTACCTAAAAACGAATTAAAACTTTCCTCTGTTTTAGTCGCATCTGCCGGTTTCTGGCCTTTTTTTAAGCTTGAGATAAGCTGTGTTTTGATTGCTGAGTTTGCAGCTGCTGCCTGAAGTATCAAATCTGCTAGAAGTCTGAATAGTATAATTAAGATCGCTCCGGCAAGTGCGCTACTTAAGAAAAACATAAAAGCCCAAGAAATAATTGTTGCAAATTGCTGGATAAATATTCGAAGGTAAGGCTGAAAGAAAAGCTTTTTTGTGGTTGTTCTCCTAAATTCTCCTGGTAAAATAAAATTCTTAAACGTCATCGCTATATTGCTGAAAAGCAAGCCAAGAAAGGCCATGAAGATATCATGCTGTGTTAATAGGTAAGCGTAGTTTTTAAAAACATTAAAAGAGTCATAGTCTTTGGGTAGAATATCCGCTACCATAACAAATATGAAAATAGACTGTACAAAAATGAAGAAGAAATAGTGGAAAATAAAAAAAGGAATTACAGATATGCTTGCAAATAATTTGTCTTTAGGATCAGGTGTTGCTAAACGTTGCTCATCTCCATACTTTAATACGATGTACAATTTACAGATATGGATAACTCCGATTATAATCGTTTCTAAAAAATAGGCAATTATAACAACCTCAGGTTTCCAGTGGAATACAAATATACCTGCGAGCATTAAAATGGCATTAAACCAGATTAGCGCATTATTGAAACTGGGGCTTAACATTTTAAACATTTAATTTCTCCGTTTTTTTGGTCAAGATTTAGAAAATTTTGCCCTATCTTGAAGGACTATAATTACTTCTTAATGAGCCGCTCTATATCTTCGATAAACTACTTGTCTGCTAATCAAATGTCTTTCTTTTTAAGGTTCCTACAATACCCTGTAGTTGGTATTTTTCCATGTTAAGATAGATGTACTGATGGATAAGTTATTCTCATTTAAATATTTTTTTCTTTTAGTTTTTCTATTTGGTGCAGCAAACGCTGAAGCCCAAGTTAAAACGCCACAACAAAAGCTGGATAGTATCTTAACTGTAGATCGTTCACATCCGAAAGAAGATTCGATGAAACTGGTGATCTATAAAGCAATTTATAGGCAGTATATGCGGATGAAGAATGAGGATAAAATTGAAGAGTATATTGGCAAGACTATTTCCTTGTCTCGGAAAATTAACTTGAGGAACTTCGAGGGCGACGCTTACCATAGAAGGGGAATGTCATACCATGGTTCAGCTAATTATCAAAAAGCGGATGAGTACTATCATAAAGCCATCGCTGTTTATACTGCAACTAATAACTTGGATATGGTTGCGGGGATGCACCAGAATTTAGGTGCGCTTTATGAGGGGATTCCTGATTATGCAAAAGCCTTATCTGCGAGTTTTGAGGCGATGGCTATTTATCAAAAAATAGGAAATGAAGTAGATTTGGCAAGTGTGTATACTAACATAGCAGGAATTTACATTGGCCTTGATCAGCAAGCTAATGCACTGAATTACTTACAAAAAGCTTTGAAAATATTTCTCGTTAACGATGAACGAGGGGTAGCTGTTGTTTACAATTCTATTGCTGACACCTATTTGGAAGCTTCTGAAGCAGAATTATCTAAAATGGGGACTGTGCCTAGCGAGCGATATACAAAGGCGATAGAATACCTCAATAAAGGTCTTAAGGTTGCTCAAAAATTAGATGATAGTAGTGTATTGAAGTCTCTATTTAGTGGATTAGGGAAGGTATATGAGCACACTAATAAAAAGGACCTAGCCTTGGAAGCCTATACAAAATCCTTGAATTATGCTCGTGAACATGATAATACCACCGAGATTGCCGAAGTTCTATTATCGTTAGCTAATTTTCACATTAATGATAAAGCTTTTAACAAAGCGAAGGCATTATTGGATGAAGCACTGAAAATTGGCAAGAATAACAAAGCCCTGGAAGTCATGAGAAACTCCTATCAGCTTTTAAGCACAATGGAAGAGTTGCAAGGAAATTATACGGCTTCATTAACGAACTATAAAAAGTATATTGAAGTAAGAGATGAAATCTTTAATGAAGAGAAAGAAAAAGAAATTACTAGGAAGCAATTGCAGATCGATTTTGCGGTAAAAGAAAAAGATTATCAGTTGAAGCAACAATTGACGGATGTTGAGTTGCAAAGACAATTTTTACTAGCGAAGCAGCAACAGCAACAATTGGCATTAAGGAAACAACAACTTATTTTAAGTGATCAGGAAAAGAGTTTACAGCGGTTAACTTTCCTTAAAAAGGAAGCAGAGTTAGAAAGTGAAAAGAGATTTCAAGCAAACTTACTTAGCCAGGAGCATCTAAAGGCCCAGTTAGATAAACAAATTAGGAATAAGCAGATTATCCTGCAACAAGCGCAGTTACGTTTTAACCGAAATGTCACTTTGTTTTTGAGCATACTGGCTCTGATCCTTCTTTCTGCATCTATACTCGTTTATCTTGCAAAGCGCAAAACGGCGAAATTAAATGAAGTGGTTTTAAAGCAAAAACTTGAATTGGAAAAGTTAGGCATGGTGAAGGATCGAATCTTTAGTGTGGTTAGTCATGACATGCGTACACCGGTTAATTCACTTATATCTTTTATTCAATTACTAGAAGGTGGAAATATTAGTGCAGATAAGTTAACCAAGTATGCGGCTAACCTAAAAAATACTTTAGGCTATACTTCATCCATGATGGAAAACCTCTTAAATTGGGCATCTAGCCAGATGCAAGGCTTTAAACCATTGCAAGAAAAATTTGATATTGGCATGTGTGCGCAAGAAGTAATTAACTCAATGGGGGCAGTTGCTAATCAGAAAAACATTCAAATACATAATGACATTAAGTCTGGACTATTATGTGTAGCTGATATGAATATGACCTCACTTGTGCTTAGAAACTTAATTAGCAACGCAGTAAAGTTCACGCCTAATGAAGGCCTAGTTAATATATTTGCCGATGTTAACGATACCCATGTGCTAATCTGTGTAAAGGATAATGGGGTAGGGCTGTCAGCTGACCAATTAAGTTCATTTAATCAATTAGGCTTCCAAGAAACTGGAAAAAGTACTCCTGGAACGAATAATGAAAAGGGTACTGGGATAGGTTTAGTACTATGTAAAACATTTACAAACATGATGAAAGGGCAGCTAAAAGCGGTCAGTGATGCAGGAAACGGCACTTCATTCATACTTTCATTGCCAAAGCAATAGCCTAATCTGTTGTTTTAAGCGCTTCATCGATTATTTAAACAGTTTCATCGACTAGCAAACAATTCAAATTCTTAATTGTTCATCTTAGGTTATTATTTGTTGGTTAAACTAGGCGATATGGGATATGAATCTTACTAGACTTAAAGAATTAGTGAAGTTAATAGTTAATTTTGTTGTTTTTCTGTATGAACAGGGAGCTAATACAAACAAATTAATTAAAAAATTAAAATAGTTAAAGTTTGGTACTTCTAGACAAGATTTTCGGGGATATTTTCTCCAGCAATTCTTGCCGATTGGAAATACTTATAGGAACAGTATAGTTGTTGTTCAACAAAATTTCATTACTAGTTAAGGTTGAGATTTGGTTGAGATTGATAATATACTGTTTATGTACTCTAAAGAACGAATTTGGTAGTTGGCGCTCCAGATTTTTCAAATTCACGAGCGTAATATGCTTTCCCGATGCAGTGTAGATTTGTGAAAAATCTCCCATACTTTCTATATAGATCACATCCTCATAATTCAACCTTGTAAAGCCTTTGGTTTCCTTAAGGAAAAAATAATCTTCACTTGTTTCTGCAGGTGCAATTCCAGTATTTTGATGAGCTAATTTTTTTAAATCTAAGTAATTGATGACTTTATTGGTGGTCTTCATTAGCCGTTCAAATGTTGCAGGCTTTACGATGAAATCAAATGCATCGAGGTCAAAACTTTCGGCTGCATACTGGGTAAATGAAGTGATGAAAATGAATTCTGGAGGCGATTGAAGGCTTTTTAGTAGACCTGTTCCTGAAAGTTCAGGCATATCTATATCAGAAAAAACAATATCTATCGGTTCATTTAGTAAAACAGCTGCTGCGTCCATACCATTCGCACAGACTGCTTTAATCTCCAATAAATTTATGTTACGCAAATGCATCTCTATAGCATCACGTTCAATTTCGTTATCGTCAACTAGGAGGCAGGTATATTTAGACATCGAAAATAAAGATATAGGAAAAAATCATCCTAAAAAATTTCAGTTATAACTGTAGGTTGTGGATTCTAGACTAGTACTGTCGTATATCGTTATCCTACAAACCGTTAAAAGAATTTTATTAGTAATTAGAAAATAAATTAATTAGCTAATTGATTACTTCTTCTTCTTAATAAATGATCAGCTAAGACCAAAGCGGCCATTGCTTCTACGATAATTACGGCTCTTGGAACTACACAAGGGTCATGTCGGCCTTTGCCTTTAATCTCTGCAGCTTCTCCAGCGGCATTTACCGTTTGTTGGTTATGCATGATGGTAGCCACAGGTTTAAATGCTGTTACAAAAGTGATGTCCATACCGTTGCTTATGCCGCCTTGTATTCCTCCAGAGAAATTGGTTTTTGTTTTAGTTTGATTTCCTGCAATAAAAGCATCATTGTGGGCTGAACCTCTCATTTCACTTCCCGCGAAGCCAGAGCCATATTCAAAACCATGAACGGCATTGATGCTTAACATTGCTTTCCCCAAATCAGCATGTAATTTATCAAAAACCGGCTCTCCTAATCCAACAGGGACATTCTTGATAACACAGGCGATTTTTCCACCGACAGTATCCCCGTCTTTACGTACAGAATCGATAAAATTGATCATCTCATCAGCTATTGCTGGATCAGCACAACGAACAATATTTTCTTCACGGATAACTAATGCAGCATCCAAATCATTTGTAGCTAGGTGTGGTGCATTAATTTGTCCGACAGCGCTCACATGTGCAAATATTTGGATGCCATAGGTAGACAATAATTGCTTAGCGATTGCTCCCGCTGCAACTCTAGCCGCAGTTTCACGGGCCGAAGAACGGCCTCCACCTCGGTGATCACGAATGCCGTATTTGGCATCATAAGTATAATCTGCATGAGATGGTCTGTAAACATCTTTATTGTGCTCATAATCTTTAGACCGGTGGTCTTCATTAGGAATGAGTAAACTAATAGGTGTACCAGTGCTTTTTCCTTCAAATATCCCAGATAGTATCTGAACAGTATCACTCTCTTTGCGTTGCGTTGTGATTTTTGATTGCCCGGGCCTGCGTTTATCTAACTCAGATTGAATGAAATCAAGATCTATCGTCAGCCCTGCAGGACACCCGTCTATGATTACGCCAATTGCTACACCATGCGATTCGCCAAATGTGGTGATTTTGAATATTTTACCGAAAGAGTTTCCTGCCATCTTGAGTTACGAGTTGTGAGTTATGAGTTACGAGTTGTGAATTATTGAACAGTTAACCGATTAACCAATTAAACAGTTAACCACAATTAAATCCAGCCTTCTCCAAATCATCCCAAAAGTAGGGATAAGATTTTTCTACTACTTGTTTTTCTTCTATTTCTACTTGTTTAATTTTGAGTGCCAATGGTGCGAATGCCATCGCCATCCTGTGATCTTCATAAGTACTGATGTTTATCTTCTCTGGGAAATGCAAGCCAGAACAATCTAACTTATAACTTAGATTCTTTTCGATAAACTTCACACCAATTTTTGCCAATTCAGTTTGAAGTGCTAATACGCGGTTAGTTTCCTTAATTTTAAGGGTCTCTAATCCGGTAAAAGTTGCATCATGACCAAGGGCTGCGCAAATGACCACAATAGTTTGGGCCAAATCAGGACATTCTTTAAGGTCAAAGATTTTACGTTCTACTTTTTTAGCTTCCTTTTTAAGATAGACTCCGTTATTTTTAAATTGGGAAGTAATTCCGAAGTTGGCCATAATTTCAGTGATTACACTATCGCCTTGTAAACTGTAACCATTTAATCCTGGCAAGAAAATACTCGCTTCATCCGACAAAGCTGCAATAGCATACCAATAAGAGGCGGCGCTCCAATCAGGTTCTACGTAAAGTTTAGCTTCTTTAAAAGGTTGCGGCTCAATAGTGATTTCACTTCCATCCCAGGTATGCCTAATTCCAACTTGTTCCAACATGGCCAAAGTCATATCTACATAAGGCTTTGAGGTTAACTCACCCTCAATTTGTAGAGTGAGGCCGAGTGGCAAAGAAGGAGCGATCATCAGCAGTGCTGAAATGTACTGACTGCTAATGTCGCCCTTAATTTTTACCTGTTTTTGAGTTTGTTGTAACGGACCAGAAATTTGTAGTGGTGGAAACCCTTCATTTTCTATGTATGAAATCGCTGCACCAATACTTTTTAAAGCTTCTGCCAAAATCCCAATGGGCCTTTGCTTCATTCTTTCAGTTCCGGTTAAAATGAATTCACCAGGTTGAATGGCTAAAAATGCTGTTAAAAACCTCATCGCAGTACCGGCCGGGCCAACGTCTACAGTTTGCAGCTGGGAGTTGTCATCCTGTCGAGGGGCAGTTTTCAGTTCTGATAGGATACCATTCAAGGTGACGGTGTCTGCAGCGACTGATAAATTTTCGACCCCAACTGTTCCTTTGCTAAGTGCGCTAATAATTAGTGCTCTGTTGCATTCGCTTTTAGAGCCCGTTAATTTAATTTCGGTATCGATGTGTTTGTTTCCTGTAAAAGAAAGCAATACGTTTTTAGACATGTTTAAAAGTTCATTTGTTCAATTGTTCATTTGTTCATTAGGCTTGATGCCAACAAACAGTGAACTTAAACTATTTACTGATTATTCAACTAAAGTATGATTCGATTGTAACAACTGACTTAAAGGATTTGCTACAATGAACCAATGAGCTAATGAACCAATTATTTCACCTCGTGTGCTTCTGCTGCAATTCCTGCTTCAGCTTTACCAGCATTCATAATTTCGGTTTGTCTACGGATAGACTCGCTATGCACCAATTCTAAGAACTTCGAAGTAAAATTAACATCCAATTTTAGGGCCTTTGCAAATGCTGTACGTTTTTGAATAATTTCATCCCAACGGTTAACCTGCAAAATGGTTACTTGATTATCTCTTTTAAACTCACCGATTTTTTGAGTAATACTCATTCTTTCTGCTAGTTTCTGGAATACTAGATCATCGATTTTGTCGATTTCTTTTCTTAGGTCAGCAAGTTTATCAGTAAATTCTTCATTTTTTGATTCTGGTTGACGTAAAGTAAATTTGCTCACCATTTCAGAAAGTGCAGCAGGCGTAACTTGTTGTTTAGCGTCTGTCCATGCGATTGAAGGGTCTAAGTGAGATTCAATCATTAAGCCTTGCATATCTAAATCAAGTGCTTTTTGAGAGATATAAGGAATCAATTCACGATTACCACAGATATGGCTTGGATCATTGATTATTGGCAATTCTGGACATAATGTTTTCAATTGAATAGCCAGTTCCCACATTGGTTCGTTACGGAAAGCGCTTTTCTCGAAAGAAGAAAAACCACGGTGTATTGCACCTAATTTAGTAATTCCTGCTTTGTTGATACGCTCTAAAGCACCTATCCATAATTGTAAGTCTGGATTTACTGGGTTCTTTACCAATACTGGAATGTCAACACCTTTCAAAGCATCAGCAATTTCCTGTACAGTAAATGGATTTACGGTAGATCTTGCACCGATCCAAAGAATATCTACGCCAGCTGCTAAAGCTTCTTCTACGTGTTTAGCATTGGCAACTTCTACAGCTGTAGGAAGTCCGGTTTCTTGTTTTGCACGGTTTAACCAAGTTAGGCCAATTGATCCGATACCTTCAAATTCTCCCGGACGGGTACGTGGTTTCCAGATCCCAGCTCTTAATACACTTACTTTACCAGTAGCAGCCAATAGATGTGCGGTTGATAGCAATTGGTCTTCAGTTTCAGCACTGCAAGGTCCAGAGATAATGAGAGGCTCGTTTTTGATGTTGATCCAACTCTCTAATGGCTGGATGTTTAATTGTAATTTCATTTCTTGGGATTTTATTTAATAGTTATTGTTTTATTGTTGATTTGGTTAATTGTTTAAACTGGTTAATCGGTTAATTGTTGGGTTCGCCCAGAACAGTTAACCAGTTAACCAATTCTACAGTTAACCAATTTTTAGGCAATTAAGCCAACTCTAGACCGAGTCGTTCTTCTCGTACTCGCCCATAATATTAAAGTTTACGGTGTATTTAAGGGCTTTTCGGATGGCAGTATCATAGTTTTCCATGTTTGTCCATTCCATATCTACATAAAAGTAGTAGTCGTTTCTTTTGCCTAATACAGGCATAGATTGAATTTTGGTTAGGTTAACGTTCAGTTCTGCAAAGAGGTTCAATACCTTGGCTAGCGCGCCTACGTGATTACCCACTTGGAAACAGATGGAAGCTTTATTGATGTCGTCAGAAGTTTCGGTTTTGTCTTTCTGCAATACCAAGAAACGCGTATAGTTTTTCTTATTGGATTCGATTCTTCTTTCAATGATATCTAACCCGTATAGTTCAGCTGCTAAAGTATTTGCAATAGCCACGGTATCTGTTAACTGCTCATCTCTGATTTTTTTTGCGCAGGCAGCGGTGTCATTGCTTTCGATAACTTGAATTTGAGGATAGTCATCAAAGAAATCCACGCACTGTCTAATAGCAATGGGGTGGGAGGTAGCAAATTTAATATCTTTAAACTTCACGCCAGGTAAGGCCATTAGGTGAAGTTGGATAGGAAGGTATACCTCTCCGGTGACCGCAAAATTGTATTCTCGGATTAAGGTGTAGTTAGGTAATAAGCTCCCTGCAATGGAGTTCTCAATGGCCATGATTACGAAATCACATTCATTGTTCTGTAATTTGTCGCAAGTTTGCTTAAATGAGTTACACTCGATAGTTTCGATATCTCTGCCGAAAAATTTGAATGCAGCTTCTTCGTGGAAAGATGCTTTGATACCTTGGATTGCTACTTTTGTCTTTTTTGTTCCCATGATGCGTTAAACTCGGATTAAGGTGTAGTTAGGTAATAAGCTCCCTGCAATGGAGTTCTCAATGGCCATGATTACGAAATCACATTCATTGTTCTGTAATTTGTCGCAAGTTTGCTTAAATGAGTTACACTCGATAGTTTCGATATCTCTGCCGAAAAATTTGAATGCAGCTTCTTCGTGGAAAGATGCTTTGATACCTTGGATTGCTACTTTTGTCTTTTTTGTTCCCATGATGCGTTAAACAAAAAAGTCCCGGCTTGTGGCCGGGACTTTTTATATACATTTTAATATTTTTATCTATCTTTTTGCATACTAGCCCCGGCTCTTACTAAAATAGTAAAAGTAACCGAACCAATATGTAGTTGAAATTTGCATTTTTTTTTCTTGTTGCCAAATGTACAACTCAGAATTTAATTTGCAAAGGATTTTGTAAAAATAATTTAAACAAAATTAAATTTTATGGAAATAGCTAAATTAAGGCGTGATGCCTGAGGAATATTTGACGCTTCTCGGTTGATTGCTGCCGGGCGTTATCACATCATCAAATCTCCCGGCTAGCCTCTTTCTCCTTCAACTCCCTCTGCATCACTTTGGCTACTTTTGTACTTCCATCATGGCTCCAACCTGGAGGATTGATAATGTATTTAACCTTGTCGATAAATGTTGGCGCTTTTTTAACATCGTTCTTTAATGCTATAAACTCATGAAAGATAATGTTAACTGGGCCAGTATCTTTTGGTTGGGTAGTTAATCCATATTTAATAGCATCTTCAGGAAGCTCTTCTTGGAAGGTTCCGAACCATCTATCCCATAAAATTAAAACCATTCCCATGTTTTTATCGAGATAACGCACATTGCTGGCGTGGTGCACCCGATGATGTGAAGGTGTTACAAATATATATTCAAACCAAGGATGAAGTTTGCCTACAGCCTGTGTATGCACCAGATTTCCATAAATTTGAGTAACGAGGTATGCAAAAAGAATATCTAATGCGGTGAATCCCATAAATGCCAACGGTAAATAGAAGAATACCCGATATAAAGGCTCAAATACGGTAGAACGAAAACCTGTTGTTAGATTAAAATGTTCAGAAGAATGATGGGTAACATGCATTGCCCAGAAGAAACGCACATAGTGTCCAACTGTGTGTAAAAACCAATAAAGGAAGTCTTGGGCTAGAATAAGTACAATCCAATAAAGCCAAATATTTGAGATCTCGAAAAGTCTAAATTGGTAGCAATATTCTAAAAGGTAGAACGTAGCATATTTCATGCAAAGGTTAATGACAACCGCAACTGTCATTAAATAAATGTTAGTCCAGGTATCACGTTTGGTGTAAATCTTCTTGTCGTGCACATAACTGATGTACATTTCAACTAAAGTTAGCACGATTACGAAGCCAAATAACCCACCTACAGAAATATCACTACCGGTAAACTTCATTTTATAAACTATTGTAATAATTAAAGCTCTCTAAAATATCCTTATCTGTTACTTTGCAGTTAAATGTGCAATGGCCAATCTTTTCTAATAAAGAAAACATGATAAATCCTCCTTCATTTTTCTTATCGCTCTGCATTAAGCTAATCAAGGTTTTGAAACTTTTTGGCTCAATGGTATAGGACGGATAAAGACTGGTGATATAAGCGGTTATATCAGCAAGCTCTTCTTTTGTTAAATTGCAATACTTTTCAGAAAGATAGGCTTCACAAATCATACCAATGGCAATTGCTTCACCATGGGTTAATGGTTTTTTTGAGTTTGTGAGGGCATAACTTTCTACGGCGTGACCAATGGTATGTCCGAAATTTAAGATTTTACGAAGCCCTTTTTCTAGCGGATCTTCAGTAACTACCTCGTTTTTAATCTCGATAGAACGATAAATGGCTTCTGGAGTAGTTACAACTCCCTTGGCATCTTTCAATTGCTGATAATAGGCTGCATCTACAATGAGGCCATGTTTAATCATTTCGGCAAAGCCGGATAGGATTTCTCTTTCTGGTACCGTCTTTAAAAATTCGTTCTCGATAAAAACAGCTTGGGGTAGACTGAAGGTACCTACCATGTTTTTTACATTGTCGATATCAATTCCAGTTTTACCGCCAACGGAAGCATCTACCTGCGATAATAAAGTAGTTGGAATATTGATGAAATCGATCCCTCTTTTATAGGTAGAAGCGATAAAACCGCCCATATCAGTAATTACGCCACCACCTAAATTGATCATTAAGCATTTGCGATCTGCACCGAAGTCGAGTAATGTTTTCCATATACCAATGCAAAAGTCGATGTTTTTATTTTCTTCACCGGGATCGGTCTCAATTATGTCGAAATCTTCCAGGTCATCTAATAATGCCCTAAACTTTGGGATACAATATTCAGCAGTATTGGCATCTACAAAAACGAAAACTTTGCTGTACTGTTGCTTTTCGAAGATCTCTAAAAGTGGCTTTAAGCCGGATTCAAAATAGATGGAATGATCGGCACTTTGGATGGGTTTCATTATACGACTTCTATTACTTTACCCATAAAATCTATTTTATCGCCGATGCGTACTTTCAGACGTTTGCGGTAATCTACCACGCCATTGTATTTAACGAGGCCATCTTCTACTACGGTTTGTGCCTCGCCACCACTTTGAACTAATGCAGTTGCTTTAAGCAGTGCGATGAGCGGAATAAATTCGCCTTCCAATTTGAATTTTATCATTGTGGTGCAAATTTACAAATAATTTATAAAGTGTTTTACGATAAGAATGGTTGTAATTTATATTTTTGCACTCTTCTGACTAACCAAAGTATTTATAATGGAACTATCCCCCAGATCAAAGATCAATTTTGACAACACAGAAATTGCTTTTCGCAATAAGACAAATGCGGAACTAAACCAAGCATACTGGTTGTTTAAAATGATTGGAAATAATTTTTTAACAAGCGTAGGCCCTCCAATTACCAATTTTTTATTGAATATCGGTTTTCCGATCCAAGGTGCTATTAAGGCTACAATTTTTAAACAATTTTGTGGTGGAGAAACCTTTCCAGCACAGTGGGATCCGAAGCTTGGAATTCACGTGACTTGAAGTCGCGG